>Ga0194130_10000705_pt1 | contig 59752 bp, 66 predicted proteins | sample TA2KigsurfametaG_FD_160084 | JGI IMG/M metagenome (GOLD analysis project Ga0194130, IMG submission 160084) | Freshwater microbial communities from Lake Tanganyika, Tanzania - TA2015050 Kigoma 12 surface | ecosystem: Environmental > Aquatic > Freshwater > Lake | place: Tanzania: Lake Tanganyika...
GCAAAGCGAGCGACTCTCCGGGCAGCCGCGCCATGGCTTCCACCAGCACCATCTGCCCCTTCCAGCGCGTGACGCGCGCCGGCAGCATGATGATCGGGCAACCTTCCGGCAGGCCCCAGGACGTGCGGAGCCCTTCCAGCCTTTCGGCACCGACCAGCGCGGGGTCAAAGCGCCTTGGGTCCACGCCGCGCGGAATGACCCGCAGCTTCGCCGCCGCCACGCCATGCCGGGTGCGGATCAGATCGGCGATGAAATGGCTGATGGCAATCACGCGATCCCCGCGCGCCATCACGGAGTTGTAAAATCGCTTACCCGGAAAGCCCTCATTATAGGCGCCATGATAGGTGGTGACGAAGGGCAGGCTCAAGCGCCTCGCCGCGATCAGTGCCGACCAGGCCGGCGCGCGGGAGCGCGCATGGATCAGCGCAACGCCTTCCGCCCGTGCCACCGCCGCGAGTGCCGCCGCATTGCGCCAGATGGCGAAGGGCGATTTCGCCGTCAGCGGCAAGGTGACGTGCTCGGCGCCCAAAGCTTCCAGCGCCGGCACCATTTCCCCGCCCGCTGAGGCCACAATGGCGCGGAAGCCGGCGGCGATTTGTGCCTCGGCAATCTCCAGCGTGCCGCGTTCCACGCCGCCGGAGCGGAGCGCGGGCAGTACCTGCAAAAGGGCGGGGGGTGCGGCGGGCATGGCGCAGGGTTAGCGCGGAATGGGGCAGAGGGCGACAATCGCGCGCAAAAACCCCCCTTGCGGGCAGCGCGGCGGGGCGGCAATGGAGCAGTGTGACGCTTTATTACGCCGCCATGGCGCTGCTTTCGATCGGCGCTTTCATCCATTCCAAAAGCCCGGCGCCCGAAATGCGCCCGGAATCCGAAGCCGCGTCCACCTTTTGGCTTTGGCTGTCGCGCGCGGCCTTCGTTACCTGGATTGCGCTGATTGTCTGGGGCTTCCGCGAATTGCATTGGTCCCAGCCGGTGGCGGCGGTGATGGTCTCCTTGGTGGGTAATGCGGTGATCGCCATGCGCGGCCCGCGCAATGCCTGGCCTATGCTGTCCATGGTTTTCAGCGCGCAGGGGCTTGCGGCGGCTGCGATTATTCTATTCGCCTGGGATCCGCCGGGTTAACCCGCCGGGATCAGCTTCACCCGCCGGCCATCCACCCCAAGCGCCAATTTGCCGGAACGCAGCGCCAGCGCGGCCTCCCCGAACACTTCCCGCCGCCAGCCAGAGAGCGCCGGCACATCATCCTGACCGGTCGCGAGCTTTTCCAAATCATCGCTGGAAGCAAGCAAGCGCGGCGCGACATCATGTTCCTCGGACTTCGCCGACAAAAGCACCTTGAGCAAGGCAACCAGCGCGGGGGAGGGCGGTGGACCCGCCTTTTCCTTCTGCAATTGCGGCAATTCTTCTTCCCTGAGGGCGCGCGCCTGGCGAATGGCGGCGAGCAGCCCCTCACCGCTTTTGCCCTTGGAGAAACTTTCAGAAATGCCGCGCGCGCGGGTGAGCTCCGCCGGGCTATCGGGCATGGTGGCCGCGATCTCCAGCAGCGTATCATCCTTCACCAGCCGCTGGCGCGGGATATTGATGCGCTGGGCCTCGCGCTCCCGCCACGCCGCAATGGCGCGCAAAACGCCGAGAAACCTCCGGTTTGAGGTGCGCGGGCGAAGCTTTTCCCAGGCCGTGTCCGGGTCGGCCAAATAGGTCGCGGGATCGGCCAGCGCCGACATTTCCTGCCCCACCCAATCAATCCGGCCTTCCCGTTCAAGGCGCAACGTGAGGGAGACGAAAATCTTCCGCAAATGCGTCACATCCGCCGCCGCATAGGCCAATTGGCTTTCGGATAAGGGCCGCGCCGACCAATCACTGAAGCGATGGGCCTTGTCTATCTGCACGCCCGCCAGCGACCGGCAGAGGGAATCATAGGATGCCTGATCGCCGAAGCCGGCCACCATAGCGGCGATTTGCGTATCAAAAATCGGGTAGGGCACGGCGCCGAATTTCAGCAAAAAGATTTCCACATCCTGCCGGGCGGCGTGAAACACCTTCACGACCTGGGGATTGGCCAGCAATTCGCTGAGCGGGCCAAGATCAAGCCCCGGCGCCAGGGCATCAACCTCTGCCACCTCATGCTGGCCGGCCAATTGGACCAGGCAAAGCTCTGGCCAATAGGTGCGTTCCCGCATGAATTCCGTGTCTACGGTCACGAAGGGCTCATGCTTCAGCCGGTCGCAAAGCGCGGCAAGACTTCCGGTATCGGTGATCAAGACGGGGCTTTGGTCGGCTGCCGGGCCGGCGTGGCGGCGGTTCATCCTCGGTTCCATACAGGCGCTGAGGCCCCGGGGAAAGCGGCGGGGTTGACAGAAACCCCTCCCTGGGGCGCTTTCCCCCGCCTTTCCCGCCGCTGAGGATGAATTTTCACCATGCATGCCTATCGTACCCATCATTGCGGCGCGCTCCGCGCCACCGATGCCAGCTCCATCGCGCGGCTTTCCGGCTGGGTGCATCGCAAGCGCGACCATGGCGGCTTGCTGTTCATTGATTTGCGCGACCATTACGGCATGACGCAATGCGTGGTGGCGCAGGGCTCGCCCGTCTTGAAGCTGCTGGAAGAACTCCGCCCCGAAAGCGTGATAACCGTGACCGGCGATGTTGTCCCGCGCGAGGCCGGCACTGTGAATGCCAAGCTGCCGACAGGTGACATTGAACTCCGCGTGCGCGAAGTGGCGGTGCAATCGGCGGCCGAAGTGCTGCCGATTCAAGTGGCGGGTGATGCGGAATTTCCCGAGGAACTCCGGCTCCGCTATCGCTTTTTGGATTTGCGCCGTGATCGTCAGCATCGCAATTTGATGCTGCGGAGCCAGGTGATTTCCTCCATCCGCCGGCGGATGATTGATCAGGGTTTCACCGAATTCCAAACCCCGATCCTGACCGCTTCCAGCCCCGAAGGCGCGCGCGATTTTTTGGTACCAGCCCGGCTGCACCCCGGCAAATTCTACGCGCTGCCGCAGGCGCCGCAACAATTTAAGCAGCTATGCATGGTGGCGGGGTTTGATCGCTATTTCCAAATCGCGCCGTGTTTCCGGGATGAGGCGTCGCGCGCGGATCGCTCTCCCGGCGAATTCTATCAGCTTGATTTCGAAATGTCCTTTGTGACACAGGAAGATGTCTTCGCCGCGATTGAACCCGTGCTGGCTGGCGTCTTTGAGGAATTTGCCGATTGGACCGGCACGAAGCGCGCCGTGACGCCGGCACCCTTCCCGCGCATTCCGTATCAACAGGCGCTGCTGGAATATGGTTCGGACAAGCCGGATTTGCGCAATCCAATAAAGATCACGGATGTGAGTGCGCATTTCGCCGGTGGTGGCTTTGGCTTGTTTGCGAAAGTCACGGCATCCGGTGGCGTGGTGCGTGCCATCCCTGCACCGGGCGCGGCAGGCCGTCCGCGGTCCTTCTTTGATGGGCTGAATGAATGGGCGCGTGCCGAAGGTCATGGCGGACTTGGTTATATCGCCTGGGATGCCGATGGCGCGAAGGGGCCGATTGCAAAGAATCTGGAAGCGGAGCGCGTTGCCGCCATCGCCGCCGCTTGTGGCTTGGGTGCAGGCGATACGGTTTTCTTTGTCGCTAATAAGGAAGCAGATGCCGCGAAATTTTCGGGCGCCGTACGTAACCGAGTGGGGCGTGATCTCGGCTTGCTCGAAGATAATGCCTATCGCTTCTGCTGGGTCACGGATTTCCCGATGTATGAACGGAATGAAGATACCGGCCAGATCGAATTCAGCCACAATCCTTTCTCCATGCCGCAGGGCGGGCTAGAAGCGCTCAATTCCATGGACCCCTTGGACATCAAGGCCTTCCAATATGACATTGTCTGCAACGGGATAGAGCTTTCCTCAGGCGCCATCCGCAATCATCGCCCGGATATCATGATCCGCGCCTTCGAAATCGCGGGCTATCCGGCCGAAGAAGTGGAGCATCGCTTCGGCGGCATGTTGAATGCCTTCCGCTATGGCGCGCCGCCGCATGGTGGCTCGGCCCCCGGCATTGACCGGATTGTGATGCTGATCGCCGATGAACCCGCGATCCGGGAAGTGATCCTGTTCCCGATGAACCAGCAGGCCGAGGATTTGATGATGGGCGCCCCGGCCCGCGTGCCGCCGGAACGGCTCAAGGAATTGCATATCAAGCTCGACCTGCCGCCGGTGAAGGGTGCCAAGCCGGGCTGATCAGGGGGGGATTTTCTTTTGAAAGATCAATTCTACCCCGCCGGAGTCGGTTATGTTGTCAAATAGCGGTCTGTGCCGCCCGGAGCATTCGATGCGTTTCTCTGCCCTTTTGGCCCTCGCCTTGCTGCTGCCCGCCACCCCTGGCCTCACCCAGGGGGCGAAGGATACGCTCGCTACTACGCCGCTCGCGCCACTCACGGCACGCGCGCTGGCCTCCCATCGCGGCATTTACGATCTGAGGCTGGATCGCGCGCGGGAGAATGCCGGCATTGTCGAAGTTTCCGGCGCCATGCTCTATGAATTGATTGACGCCTGCGAAAGCTGGGCGACGCACCAGCGTTTTTCCATGACGCTGCGCAACCGCGAAGGCACGGAACTTGAAACCGGGTCCGATTACGCCACGCTGGAATCCATGGATGGCCGGACGCTCCGCTTCAGCCTGACGCAGGTGACGCAAGGCGCGGTTACCAGCCGGGTCGCCGGTCAGGCGGAGCTTGCTGCCGATGGCAGTGGCACCGCGCGTTATAGCGAATCAGAAACCAGGGAATTGCCGCTTCCCCCCGGTACGCTTTTGCCCAATACGCACACCATCGCCGCGCTGAATGCCGCGCGCGCCGGCCAACGCCTGCTGGTGGCGCCGATTTTTGATGGCACCTCGGCCGATGGGGCGCAGCAGACAACGACATTCCTGTCGCCCTGGCAGGGGCCGCAGCCGGTGCCCGAAGCGCCGAGCCTTTCCACGCTTGGATCGTCACGCATGCGCATCGCTTTTTTCGAACCCGATGCCGAACAGCCGGGCGGGGCGAGTACGCCTTCCTACGAAGTGTCACTCCACTATTTTGAAAATGGTGTCGCGGGTGACATGATCATGGATTTCGGCAATTTCACTGTGCGCGCCAAGCTGGTGCGCCTGGAAGAAGCGCCGGGCGGCTGCTGAAAAACCTTAAGCCCGCCGCAGATTCCACAGGAAGGGGTTCGGCCCTTGCAGCACGCCGGTCAGATCGCGCCGGAAAGCGGTGCGTAGCCGGAACAAGCCTGTCGGCGCGAAGGGCAACGATTCCCAGGTAATTTCCTGCAAGCGGCGCATCGCAGCGTCTTGTGCCGCCGGATCATCAGCATTGATCCAGGCTTCCACTTGTGCTTCTGCTTCTGCGTCCATTGGCCAACCTGGCCAGGCGGCCTGCCCATTCATCCGAATGGCAAAGCTGACGGCTGGGTTGGCGATGGTCGCTGCCGGACCATTGGTATTGTGCAAATGCCAACCACCTTGCGCCGGCGGGTTGCGGCTATTGCGCCGCGCCAGAATGCTCGCCCAATCACTTTCAATTGGCTGCATATTGACGCCGAGCTTGCGCATCAATCCCACCGTCAGGCGGCCCTGCTGCGTCACCGCGGGAAAATCGCTTGGGTTGATGTGGATAATGGGCTCCCCGGCATAGCCGCCTTCGCGCAACGCGGCGCGGGCGCGTTCCACTGCGGCTTCACCCCGTGCGGCTGGCGGGAATTCCACCACGCCTGGCAGGCCGCAGGGGAACATGGCGTGGCATTCCTGCCAGTCACCTGGCAGTGCAACCGCCGACATGAAATCCGATTGCACGATCACATCACGAATGGCGCGCCTGACGCGCACATCATTGAAGGGCGCGTGCAAATGATTGAAGCGCAGAAAACCCAAAAATCCGTTCGGGTCATAAATCTGCGTCTGCGTATTGCGGTCCCGGTCCAGCACCGGTACCAGATCGGGCAGCGGGTATTCGATCCAGTCAACCTCTCCGGTGCGCAGTGCCGCTACCGCCGTGCCGCCATCTGGAATCCAGATCATCTCAAGCCGGTCGAAATGCACGCGCTTGCCGCCTGATGCTGCTTCTGCCGGTTCGTTGCGCGGCATGTAAGCATCATTGCGTGCGTAATGGCTGCGCGCCCCTTGCACATATTCATTGGCAATGAAGCGCCACGGCCCGCTGCCGATCATGTGCTCGAGACCAAGCGACCGATCGCCTGGATTTTGCGCAATCCGTTCCGGCATCATGAAACAGGGCGAGGCACCAGGCTTCGCCAGCGCATCAAACAGCGCGGGGAAGCGCCGGTGCAGGCGGAATTCAATGCTGCGATCATCGGTGGCGGAAAGCTCCGCCGTCGCGCGCATCAGGATTTGGCCGAAGCCATCGCGGCTCGCCCAGCGCTTGATGCTCGCCACACAATCTTGCGCTCGCACCGGTTCGTCATCATGCCAGCGCAGCCCTTCGCGCAGGCGAATGGTCACGCGCTTGCCGTCATCTTCCACGCGATGCCCTTCCGCCATTTGCGGGCGCGGCTGCAGCGCGCGATTGGCGCCATAAAGCGTGTCAAACACGCAATAGGCGTGTGTGGTGATGATGGTGCTGGGGCTGAAGATCGGGTCCAGATTCGCAAGGGCGGCCTGCGGCATGAAGCGCAGCGTGCGGGTGCGATTGCTTTGCGCCAAGCCAGGGCGCGCCAGGGTCGCGGCCAAGGCGGTGGCGAGAAGTGAGCGGCGATGCATCTTCAAATCCCTCGCTTCCTGTCGGCTGACGCGGGGAAGGGGGCTTTGGCCCGGCACGCGATATCCGCAAGGGAAACGCGAAGCCATGGGCGATGCACCCTTCCCTACGCCGGTCCGAACCGGGTCAGGTTCCAGGGGTCGCGGGTGAAGCCCGCCTCTCAGCCCCAAAAGGGCTCCCCCAGGTGTCTGAACACTTCTTTTGCGCCCTCACGCAGGCTTGCGCAAGCCCGGTGGTGGCGCGGCGGGGGCGCAAGGGGGTAGAAAGGGGGTGACAGCCGTCAAAGGGAAACGCCCATGTCCAGCACCACCACCCTGCCGCCCGTCATTCGCCTGCACCCTGGTGATGGCGTGGTCATTGCGCGCATTCCACTCACGCCCGGCACAGAAGTCGCGCCTGGCATCAGCGTTGGCGAAAGGCGCATCCCGCCCGGCCATAAGGTTGCGATCCGCCCGCATGCGAAGGGCGAGCCCATCAAGCGTTATGGCCAGATCATTGGCTTTGCGACGGATGCGATTGAACCCGGCGCCTGGGTGCATACGCATAATTGCGAAATGGGTGATTTCGCGCGCGATTATGCCTGGGGCCAGGATGCGAAGCCGACCGATTACGTGGATGTGCCGGCAAGCTTCATGGGCATCCGTCGCGCCGATGGCCGAGTGGCGACACGCAATTACATCGGCATTATCACCTCGGTGAATTGTTCCGCCCATGTTGCGGAATTGATCGCGCGCCAGTTTGAGAAGAACCCGATCTCCGGCGATGATCCCTTGGCCGCCTGGGGCAATGTGGATGGCGTGGTGGCGCTGACGCATAAAACCGGCTGCGGCATGACCATGGATGAGCCCTTGCGGCTGCTGCGGCGAACGCTCGCTGGTTTCGCGCGGCATGCGAATTTTTCCCATGTGATCGCGATTGGCCTGGGCTGCGAAGTCAATCAGCTTGGCCCCATGCTGGAAGAACAGCGCCTGACCGGGCGGCTGCGCAGCATGGATATTCAGGATAGCGGCGCGCGTGCCACCGTGATGAGGGGCATTGATTTCGTGAAGGAGGTTTTGGTGGAATCCAATACCGCCAAGCGCGAAGCCGCCCCCGCATCGAAACTTTGCGTCGCACTGCAATGCGGCGGTTCTGATGGCTATTCCGGCATCACTGCCAACCCGGCCCTTGGTGCGGCATCCGATCTGCTGGTGCGCCATGGCGGCACCGTGATCCTGTCCGAAAGCCCGGAGACCTATGGCGCGGAGCATTTGCTGACACGCCGCGCGGTATCGCGTGAGGTTGCCCAAAAACTCGTTGACGTGATGCATTGGTGGGAGGATTACACTGCCCGCCAAGGTGCCGAGATGAATGCCAACCCCTCGCCGGGCAATAAGGCAGGGGGCCTCACGACCATTCTGGAAAAATCGCTTGGCGCCATGGCCAAGGCCGGCACCACCAATCTGGTGGAGGTCTATCGCTATGCGGAGCCTGTCACCGCCAAGGGCTTTGTTTTCATGGACACGCCTGGCTATGACCCTGTGGGGGCGACGGGGCAGGTGGCGGGTTGCGCCAATCTGGTCTGTTTCACCACCGGGCGCGGCAGTGTTTTCGGTATGAAGCCGGCGCCTTCCATCAAGCTTGCCACCAATACCACCATGTATGATCGCCTGTCGGAAGATATGGACATCAATTGCGGCACCATCCTGACCGGTGGGGAAAGCGTGCAGGCTTGCGGCGAGCGTATTTTCAACCTGATGCTGCGCACTGCGTCTGGAGAGCCCACAAAAAGTGAAGCGCTTGGTTTCGGCGCGCAGGAATTCGCCCCCTGGATGCTGGGAGCAACCATGTGACCCGCGCGGAGACGAAGCGGGAGATTTTGCGCATCGCGCAAACCCTGGATCAGGCGGGCATGATGCCCTCCAAATCCGGCAATGTTTCCGCGCGCGATGGCAAGGGTTTCATCATCACGCCCGCTGGCCTGCCTTATGCGCGGACCACGGTGGCTGATCTGGTGACTACGGCGATGGATGGCAGCGCCTTGGCACCCGCGAAACATCGGCCGTCATCGGAATGGCGCCTGCATGCGGCGATTTACGCCACGCGGCCTGAGGTGATGGCCGTGGTGTATACCCATTCCCCGCGTGCGACGGCGCTTTCCTGTGCGCGGAAGAGCATCCCGCTCTTGCATTACATGGTGCTGCTGGCCGGTGGGCCGATTGCCTGCGCGGATCACGCGACGGCCGGCACACAGGCGCTGGCGGATAATGCGCTGCGCGCGCTCACCGGGCGGCGGGCTGTATTGCTCGCCAATCATGGCGTGGTGGTAGTGGGCGCGACGCTGGCCGCCACGCATGCACTGGCTTTGGAGGTTGAAAACCTCGCCGGCCAATATCTTGATCTATTGGCGGCGGGGTTGAAGCCGGTGTTGCTGAGAGAAGCGCAATTGGCCGAAGCTGCCAAGCATGTTGCCGGGTATGGGCGAGGTTAGCTTGCGCTGATCGGCCCGCGCGTGATGGCGGTCAGTTCGGCGTCGTAAGTGCGGTAGGTAGCCTCAATACCTATGATGCCAGTCGCCGTCAGCCGCGCAGCGTGCTTGGCGTGATAGGCTGCCGCAGCTTCACGCGTACGGAACAGATAAATCCCGCCGAAACGCCCGGCTGCCTTATCCTCGGTCAAGATTTTCCAAAGCAGGTCAGGCTCGGCAGCGATGTCTTCGGCTTGCACACGCAAAGCGCAGGCTCGTTTTTCCCCGCCCGGTTTACGGGCAGGAGTGTCGAAGATCACCAAAGTCGGTGTTTCAGGCAGAGGCGACAAGTTTCTGCGTCTGCTCACCAAGCCCGGCAATGCCAAGCTTCATGGTCTGGCCGGCCTTCAGGAAGATCGGCGTCGGCTTCTTGCCAAGCCCAACACCTGGCGGGGTGCCGGTGAAGATCACATCACCCGGGTTTAGCGTGATGCATTGGCTGACATAGGACACAATCTGCTTCACGCCGAAGATCATGGTCTTGGTGGAGCCATTCTGTTCGCGCACACCATCCACATCGCAATACATAGCGAGGTTCTGCGGATCTGGCACTTCATCCTTCGTCACCAGCCAGGGACCAAGCGGGCCAAAAGTATCAAACCCCTTGCCCTTATCCCAAGCGCCACCGCGTTCCGCCTGCCATTCACGTTCAGACACGTCATTGCCAACGGCATAACCCGCAACGTGATCCAGCGCCTGATCTTCCGAGACATATTTGGCGCGCGTGCCGATGATGATGCAAAGTTCCACCTCATAATCGGTTTTCACCGACCCGCGCGGGATCACCACATCATCATTCGGCCCTTGCAGCGCATTAAGCGATTTCAGGAAGACAATCGGCTCCTTCGGGATCGGCGCGCCGGTTTCGGCCGCGTGATCGGCATAGTTCAAGCCGATGCAAATCAAATTCTTCATGCCGGTAACCGGTGAGCCAAGGCGCGGATTGCCGGCGACCTTGGGCAGGCTATTCACATCCACCGCGGCAATCTTGGCCAGTGCGGTCGGCGAAAGCACATCACCGGTGATATCCGGCACAATGCCCGAAAGATCACGAATGCTACCGGTGGCATCCAGAATGCCTGGCTTTTCCTGGCCCGCAGGGCCGTAACGCAGCAGCTTCATCTAAGCCTCCCTCAATTCGAACGACGGGCACGCACATGCCATAAAAATGCCAAGCCGATGCCGCCAAAGGCCAGTGCCTGGATGCTGTTCACCGGCAGGGTCACCGCGCCCGCTGCAAGCAGCAGCGCGATCAGCATGGCAATGGACCCGAGCATCATATAGGCGGCTATCGCCATATCCTCATTCATGCCGGCAAGCACCACGGCACCCATGACACCCATCATTGGCACGGCAAATTCACAGGCCATTTCATTCTCCTTCAGGAAAGCGGCATTGGCTTCCTACAATGTCCAGCCGCCGTCAATGACAATGGCCTGGCCGGTGACGAAAGCGGCCTCATCGGATGCCAGATAAAGCACCAGAGCGGCCATTTCCTCAGCGGTGGCGAGCCGCCCCATGGCCTGGCGTGCCACGAAGGCAGCGCGGGCGGCCTCCACCGAGCCAGCGGCGGCGGCATTGGCGGCGATTCGGTCGTGAAGCGATGGTGTATCCACCGTGCCGGGGCAGAGGCAATTGCAGCGAATACCGTGGGCGACATATTCGGTCGCGATGGATTTCGTGAGGCCCACAACAGCCGCCTTGGTGGTGCCATACAAAAAGCGATTGGGCGCGCCTTTGATAGAGGAACAGGCGGAAGACATGTTCACAATGCTGCCGTGGCGGCGTTCCAGCATGTCGGGGATGAAGGCCTGCGCCACCTTCCACATGGCGCGCACATTCAGCGCAAAGCCGAAATCCCAATCCTGATCGGTGCAGGTCAGGATGGTGTTTTGGTGCACAAAGCCCGCGCAATTGAACAGGATATCCACTGGCCCCGCAGCCTTGGCGGCGGCGTTGATGGCGGCATCATCCAGCACATCCAAAACTGCCGTGGTAATGCCCGGCGCCGTAAGGCTTGCCAGCAGCGCCGCATCACGATCCGTCGCCACCACCTGCGCACCTTCGCCGGCCATGGCAAGGGCTGTGGCGCGGCCAATGCCCTGGCCCGCCGCGGTGACGAAACATAGCTTCCCCACCAATCTGCCTGCCATGATGTGTTTCCTTCCCTGGGTCGTGCTCAAGTCGCGCGCTTCAATCCTGCGCCATGACTTTCACATAGCTGCCCGGCGCATCTTCAATGGCATTTTTTGTTGGGCGCGCCGGCACTTGCGCGAGGTCTTGACCAGTGACCCAGCGCTGCCAATCCGGCCACCAGGAACCGGCCAATTCTGTCGAGCCCGCCAACCAGGCTTCCGGGTCTGCCGGCAGTTTCGTATTCACCCATGGCTGTATTTGCCCGCATCCGGCGGATTGACCACACCCGCAATATGGCCCGACGCCGCCAGCACAAAGCGGATATCGCCCGCATAGGTTTGCGTCGCGCGATAGGTGGAAGCCCAGGGTGCGATGTGATCTTCCCGCGTTGAAAGTATGTAGGTCGGCAGCTTGATCTTGCGCAGATCAAGCTTGACGCCGAGCAATTCAATCCCGCCCGGCTTGATCAAATCATTCTGCTGATACATGCGGCGCAGATAAAAGGAATGCATCCGGGCCGGCATGCACGTTGAATCATCATTCCAGTAGAGCAAATCAAACGGGAAGGGATCCTGCCCCAGCAGGTAATTATTCACCACGAATGACCAGATCAGGTCATTGGCGCGCAGCATATTGAAGGTGGTCGCCATTTCACGGCCTTCCAGAAAGCCGCGCTTTTGCATCTTTGCTTCCAGCGCCTTCAATTGTTGCTCATCAATGAATACGCCAAGTTCCCCCGCTTCGGCGAAATCCACCATGGTGGTGAAGAAGGTGGCACTCTTGATGCGCGAATCCTTCTTGACCGCCATATGCGCGAGTGTCGCCGATAGCAGCGTCCCCCCCAGGCAATAGCCAATCGCATTGACGGATTTCTCGCCGGTCGCCTTTTCAATCGCGTCCAAAGCGGCATAGGGGCCTTCCAGCATATAATCCTCGAACCCCTTCTCCGCGAGGCGCGCATCAGGATTGACCCAGGAGACCATGAAAACCGTATGCCCCTGGTCCACCGCCCAACGGATGAAGGAGTTTTTGGGGCGCAGATCGAGGATGTAATACTTATTGATCCAGGGCGGCAGGATCAGCAGCGGCCGCTTCAGCACCTTCGCCGTTGTTGGCGTATACTGGATCAGCTGCATCAAATCATTCTGATAGACAATCTTGCCCAGTGTGACGGCGATATTCTCACCAACCTTGAACTTGCTCTCATCCGTCATGCGGATGCGGAGATTGCCTTGCCCGCGTTCCAGATCGGTCAGAAGGTTCGACAGGCCCTTCAGCAGATTCTCGCCACCGGTTTCCGCCGTGCGGCGCAGCACTTCCGGATTGGTCAGCGCGAAATTGGTGGGGCTCATCGCATCCATGAATTGGCGCGTATAGAAATCCACCTTCTGGGCGGTTTTCTCATCCATGCCTTCCGCGTCATGTACCAGGCCCTGCATGTAGCGGGCTGAGAGCAAATAGCTCTGCCGGATGAAGTCAAACACTTCATTGTCGCGCCAGGCCTCATCCTTGAAGCGCTTATCCTTCTGGTCTTCCGCAATCACGGCGGGCGCGGTCTCACCCATCATACGCCGCGCGGTATTCTGCCAAAGCGTCAGATAATCCTGCCAAAAGCCGATCTGCGCCTGCATCAGCTTGGCCGGATTCGTCATCAGCCGCGTGGTCATATCCAGAAAGGCATTGCCGATATGCATCGGGTCAGTCTCACCGGGTTGATCGGCCTGGCGCTTCAGGAAATCGGCGACAATGCGCTGGCTACGTTCCGCCACATCGGACATGGTGCGGCTGACCAGCGCCGGATCGGGCAGGTGAAAAGAGGTGTTGTCGCCTTCGGCCATGGCAGACTTCCTAGCAAGTTTCTCCCAGACGCTTCGCGCCGCGCCCGTTTCAGGCTAACCCCTTTTCGCAGGCAGGGGCGCATGAGCGAGCATCGCGAGACATCCGAACCCAAATTTCAACCTAGGAGGCGAAGCAGGGCCAATCAAGCACGGTTTTGCGTGCTGCTGGCCCTGATGCTGGCCGGTTGCCAGACGGAACCCGGCCAGGCGGCAGCGAAATTCTGGGATCGTGCCTTGGGACCGGCGAATGAAGGCCGTCCCGCACCGCCAAATGCCAATGTGCCCTTTCCCAATCTGGGCACCGTGCCGTCCCGGCCAGAAACGCCGGACATGGCATCGCGCGAAGCCCTGGCAAATCGGCTGATCCAGCAGCGGGAAGCGAGCCGGGAGCCGCTTGGCGACCTGCCCGGCGCCGTGCCGCCCCTAGGCCCGCCACCGCCTGCCTTGGCGCCGGCCTTGGCCGGCATGGCCATGCCCGCCGCGCCCCCCGCAACACTCCAGCAGGCCAGCCCGACGCCGGTGACAGCCCCGGAACCCTCTAGCATTCCAGCGCCGGCCATTCTTGCCCCTGCTGGCATCCCAACCCCGCCTGCGCTGGCCCCCGCCGGCCCACCGCCGCCGCCCGTTTTGCGTGATGCGCCTCGCCGCCCGTGACGCGCTGGTCTATAAGCGCAGTCCGAAAACATTGAGACTGAGACGATGACCGAGGATTTCCACCGTATCCGACGCCTGCCGCCCTATGTCTTTGCCGAGGTGAATGCCGCCAAGGCCAAGGCGCGCGCATCGGCTGAGGATATTGTTGACCTTGGCATGGGCAATCCCGATACGCCGACACCGCCGCATATCGTGGCGAAGCTGATCGAAGCGGTGCAGGACCCGCGCACGCATCGCTATTCCATGTCCAAGGGCATTCCTGGGCTGCGCAAGGCATTGGCTGGTTATTATGACCGGCGCTTTGGCTTGAAGCTTGATCCGGAAACGGAAGTGGTGGCGACGCTTGGTTCGAAGGAAGGGCTAGCGAATTTGGCGCAGGCCATCTCAAGCCCGGGCGATACCATTCTGGTGCCCAATCCATCCTATCCCATCCATCAATTCGGCTTCATCATCGCGGGCGCTTCGGTGCGCAGCATCCCTTATACGCCCGATGACAGTATGCTGGCCGCAATTGACCGCGCCGTGCGCCATTCCGTACCCAAACCAAATGCGGTGATTGTCAATTTCCCCTCCAACCCAACCGCGCTGACCGCGCCTATTGAATTTTACCGCGAATTGGTCGCACTTTGCCGTCGCCATGAATTATTCATCCTATCCGATCTTGCCTATGCCGAGCTGTATTTCGGCGACACCCCGCCGCCATCCGTTCTGGAAGTGGAAGGGGCGAAGGACATCACGGTGGAATTCACCTCCATGTCGAAAACCTACAATATGCCGGGCTGGCGCATGGGTTTTGCGGCGGGCAATCCGCGCCTGATCGCGGCATTGGCGCGCGTCAAATCCTATCTGGATTACGGGGCCTTCACGCCGATTCAGGTGGCGGCGACCGCTGCGTTGAATGGCCCGCAGGATTGCATTGAGGAAATGCGCGCCCTGTACAAAGAACGCCGCGAGGTGCTGGTCAAGGGCCTGCATGCCGCGGGCTGGGATGTGCCGGCGCCTGAGGCTTCCATGTTCCTCTGGGCGCCAATCCCCGAGCGTTTCCGGCATTTGGGCTCGGTGGGGTTTTCCAAGCTGTTGCTGGAAAAGGCGAAGGTCGCGGTCGCTCCCGGCCTTGGCTTTGGTGAACATGGCGATGAACATGTCCGCATTGCGCTGGTGGAAAATAACCACCGCATCCGTCAGGCTTTGCGTGGCATCAGGACTTTCCTCGGTGGCGATAATGCCGCGCCGCAGGATGCTGCTTCTGACATGGTGAATGCATGACCCGTCCCCTTGCGATTGCGGTTGCCGGCCTTGGAACGGTGGGCGCCGGCGTGGTGAAATTGCTGCGCGCCAATGCCGATGTTATTGCGGCGCGCGCGGGACGGCCCATTGCCACCACCGCCGTTTCCGCGCGTGAACGCAACCGGGATCGTGGCATCAGCCTTTCGGGGCTGCGCTGGTATGAAGACCCCGTCGCACTCGCTGCTGATCCGCAGGTGGATATGGTAGTGGAATGCATCGGCGGCTCAGAAGGCCCGGCACGCGCCTTGGTGCAGGCCGCGATTGCCGCCGGCAAGCATGTGGTGACCGCCAATAAGGCGCTGCTCGCTGTGCATGGCGCGGCCTTGGCGCAGGCATCCGAAGCGCGCGGTGTGGCGCTGGCCTTTGAGGCCGCGGTGGCCGGCGGCATTCCCGCGATAAAGGCTTTGCGCGAAGGCTTGGCCGCCAATCGCATCCAGCGCGTGGCCGGCATTCTGAACGGCACCTGCAATTACATCCTGACCGTGATGCGCGAACAAAAGCGCGAATTCGCCGAAGTGCTGGCCGAGGCGCAAAAGCTTGGCTATGCGGAAGCCGATCCATCCTTCGATATTGATGGCATTGATACGGCGCATAAGCTCGCGATCCTGGCCGCACTCGCCTTTGGCCGGCGAGTGGATTTCAGCGCAGTGCATGTGGAAGGCATTCGGGACGTCTCCGCACTTGATATCGCACTCGCCGAGGAACTTGGTTATCGCATCAAGCTGCTCGGCATTGCGCGGCGCGAAGATGGCGGCATTGCAACCCGCGTGCATCCCTGCATGGTGCCGATCTCAGCCCCCATCGCGCGGGTGGATGGCGTGTTCAACGCCGTGGAGGCGCAAGGCGATTTCGTCGGTCGCGTGATGATGGAAGGCCGCGGCGCCGGGGAAGGGCCAACGGTCTCAGCCGTGGTTGCTGATGTGATTGACATTGCGCGCGGGCGCTTCACCCCGGTGTGGGGCGCGGAAGCCGCTGCCTTGAAGCCTGAGCCTTCCTTCCCGATGGATCGCCACACCGGCGCCTATTATCTGCGCCTGATGGTGGTGGACCGCCCCGGCGTGATTGCCGATGTGACCGGCGTTTTGCGTGATCATGCAATCAGCCTTGAATCCATGCTGCAACGTGGCCGCGCGCCCGGTGAGGCTGTGCCCGTGGTGCTGACCACGCATGAAACCAGTGAGGCTTCGGTGCGCGCTGCACTTGCCCGCATAGCAGCGCTGAACACCGTCATGGAAAAGCCAGCGCTGATCAGGATTGAGGCGCTTTAGGGCACTAAGCCGAGATCACTTGCGCCAGAAACCCAAGGCGCCGAGCCCCCGGCGCAGATGATCACGTGTTTTATGGAACAATAAGCGCCCGTAACTTAGTGGCTCTTGCGGCCGCGGGTCGCCGAGGTTGGTGGCGTGCACATCGCACCATCCCATGCCGCAAATAGCCAGTAATTGTTTGTAGTTTTCGGCAGTGAGCCATTCCACGCTAATGTCCTCGCCAAATGGCCCGGCGGCGTGGCGCTTGAATGAAAACGCTCAAGGCCGCCCTCCCCACTTTGGATGATAATGTCATTAGCGCTTCGGTGCACATGCGTGCCTTCAATAAGCTTGAAGGCCTTGTATCCGCCCTCCATCAGAAGCAGGGAAAACACTTTAGCCGGATGAGATTCAGCGGAGATGTAAGGCGGGCGAATGCCGTAGGAAAAAAGATTTGCAGGAATAGCGGCATCATAATGCTCAACATCAATCTTGATGTAATAGGGTGCACCATGTTCCGCGATGATGCTGATTGGTGTGCGTGCCGGCAGCAACACTTCCGTAAAGGCGCGCAGGCGCCTGCCCCGTGGTTTGGGAAATTGGCTGAGCACATGGTTGCGCTTGTGCTTGTAGAATAGGACTTCAGATTAGGCTTCCACGGTGACGATATGGTTTTCGATAATGACGCGCCCGCTTTTGATCTACAGCGCAAAGCGGTCGTGCATGATCCTACAAAAATCAAGATCGGCTTCCACCGCCACAACAAGATCAGCCCGCTTGAGGTAATAAGCTAGATCGTCACCCTTATTAGCGCCGAAATCATCGATGATTTTCTTCACGGCGCCAGGCTGCAAAATTCACTGCCACTGCCCCCTACAAACACCCCGCCGCCCGTGCCCTGGCGCGCACCAGCGCCAGCACGCTGCGTGAAATCGGCGCGGCTTCACCGACCCAATCGGCCAATTCCACCACGGCGCCGAGCAGCGCGTCAATCTCCATCGGGCGGCTGCTCTCCAGATCTTGTAGCATGGAGGTCTTGTGCGCGCCAACCTCCGCCGCGCCGGCGATGCGCTTATCTATATCAATCGCAAAGCGTACGCCCAGCGCTTCCGCCACGCGCTGACCTTCCAGCATCATGGCGCGCGCGACGCTGCGCTGGCCCTCATCGGCGGTCAGCACATCAAGGGTCGCGGTGGTGAGCGCCGAGATCGGGTTGAAGGCCATATTGCCCCACAGCTTCACCCATAGCTCATCGCGGATTTTTGGGCGCACTGGCGCCTTGAAGCCGGCGGCGATCAGCGCTTCAGACAGTGCCTGCGCGCGCGGGCTACGGCTGCCATCAGGCTCACCCAGGCTGAAACGATCACCATAGCTATGGTCAATCACGCCGGGCGCTGTCACCTCCGCAGCCGGATAGACAATGCAGCCAATCGCGCGGGATGGCGGCAGCAGCGCGGAAACCTGACCATCTGGGTCCACGCTTTGCACAATGCGTCCTTCATAAGCGCCGCCAAGCTCGTGGAAATACCACCAGGGAATGCCATTCACCGCACTCACAATCGCGGTATCGGGGCCAAGCAAGGGCTGCATTTGCTTCGCCGCTGAGGGCAGGGAATGCGCCTTCAGCGTCACCAGCACATAATCCTGCGGGCCGGCTTCCTCGGCGCTGGCGACGCAGCGCGGATGGACGATTTGCTCCGTGCCTTCGCTGATCAGCTTCACGCCGCTTTCGCGCATCGCAGCCAGATGCGGGCCGCGCGCGATGAAGGTGACATCCACATCACCTCTGGCGGCAAGCTTGGCGCCCATCAGCCCACCAATGGCGCCGGCGCCGAAGATGCAGATTTTCATGATTGTGCTACCTGCCCAAAATAAAGCGTGTGGCCCTGATCGTCCTGCAAGGCGAATTCAAGCGTTCCCCACGCGGTTTCATGCACTGGCTTTGCCAGGCGCACTCCCTTCGCCTCAATACTGTTGGCAAGTGCGCGTATATCATGGCTGCCGAAATAGAGATGCAGATGCTCACCCGCCGCAACTTCGGCGATGGAACTGTCTGGCTGATCCACTCGCTTGAGGTGAATCATCTGACCATTGGCAGAAAGACCGGCATAGAAATCACCATATTCGAAAATCAAATCGAGACCGATGATATCCGTGTAGAAGCGAATGCTACGCACCAGATCAGTGGTGCGTAGCTGCGCCGCGACACTATGGGGCTTCATGCCGAAAGCCCGAGCTTTTCCGCAAGCCCAATTCGCATCAGCTTGCCGGTGGCGCCCTTCGGAATTTCCGGCAGAAACACTACCTTGCGCGGAACCTTGAAATCCGCGAGCTGCTGTGCGGCAAAATCACGCAATTCGCGTTCCGTGCAGGCCATCCCTTCGCGCAGCACCACGGCGGCAGCCACTTCCTCACCGAGTTTCGCATGCGGCATGGCGAAAGTCAGCGCCTGCGCCACCGCAGGATGCGCAGACAGCACGCCATCCACTTCAAGGGGGCTCACTTTCTCACCGCCGCGATTGATCAATTCCTTCAAGCGGCCGGCGAGTGTCAGATAACCTTCTGTGTCAAAAGCACCCTGATCGCCGGTGCGGAACCAGCCATTGGTGAAAGCCTTGGCATTGGCGTCTGGATTGGCTTCATAACCCGCGGTCACATTTGGGCCGCGGATGACGACTTCGCCGAGTTCGCCCTGCGGCAGGATTTTGCCGTCATCATCCATGATCGCAACTTCCGGCCCAGCAGCTTGGCCAACTGAGCCAGGCTTGCGCGGCCCGGCGAATGGGTTGGATGCCATCTGATGCGAAGCCTCGGTCATGCCGTAGCTTTCCACCAACGGGCAGCGAAACACCGCTTCCAATTGTTCCATCACTGGCCCTGGGAGCGATGCCGAGGATGAACGGATGAAGCGGAGCTTTGCGCGTTCAATGATCTCAGCATTGCGGTCCGCGCGCGTCAGGATGATTTGGTGCATGGTGGGCACGGCGGTGTACCAGCTTGGCCGTTCCTCATCCAACAGGCGGAAGAAACGCAAGGCATCAAAGCCCGGCGTGCAAATCACCGCGCCGCCGGCCCCGAGTGAGGAGAGCACCGCCGCAATCAGCCCATGAATATGGAATAGTGGCATGATGTTCAAACATGCATCAGCAGGCGAAAGCGTCAATGTTGCGCCGATATGCCGTGCCGAGGCGCAGATATTCGCCTGCGACAGCGGCACAATCTTGGGCCGCGCCGTGGTGCCGGAGGTATGCAGCACCAGCGCGATATCGCCGGCCTCAGCCGCGCCAGGCTGCGCGGCCTGCGCGGGCGCGCCGCCTTCCAGCGTGAAATTACCGACGAGATCACCGGGCACCAATTCCAACACGGCGACGCCAAGCTTCACCGCCACATCGCGCGCTTCGGTGGCGACACCCTTTTGCACCACCAGCGCCTTGGCCTTCAGATCGGTCAGATAGAAGTTGAATTCATCCGCGCGATAGGACGGGTTGAGCGGCGCGGTGGTGGCACCCGCGCCAATCGCGATAAAGGCTGCCGCCATTTCCGGGCCATTGGGCAGCACAATCGCCACACGATCATTGCGGCCAATGCCAATGCCATTCAGCCGCGCAATGGTGGCGGCGGCCAGGTCACGCAGCCCCGCATAGGAAAGCGCCGGGCGGCCCGGCGCGCGGATGGCCGGCGCCGCAGGTGCGCCGCTGGTCAGAAGGGCATGCAGGGTTGCGTTCACGCGTCTCTCCTCGGCGTTTCCCAAGGCGGTATTATGAACGAAAACGCAGCCTCGTCAGCCCCCAGCGAGTGAGGCCCTGTGCCGCCCCGCAAGCTGCACGTAATTCTTCGCGGTGCGATCAAAACCGGCGCGCTGTTCTTCGGTGAGGACGCGCACCAGCTTGGCCGGATTGCCCATCCAAAGCTCCATGGCACCGATGCGCTTGCCGGGCGGTAGCACGGAACCGGCGGCAATCACGCCACCTTCTTCAATCACCGAGCCATCCAGCACCGTGGCCCCCATGCCGACAAAGGCGCGGTCCATCAGCGTGCAGGCATGCACAATGGCGGCATGGCCCACGGTGACGTCATCGCCGATGATGGTGGGCTCGCGCCCGGCATTCACATGGACAATCGTGCCATCCTGGATATTCACCCGCTTGCCGATGGTAATGAAATTGGAATCACCGCGCAGCACGCAGTGATACCAGATGTTCGATTGCTCCCCGATCGTGACATTGCCGATCACGGCGGCGGTCGGCGCGATGAAGACGCTGTCATGAAACTTGGGCCAGTAGCCTTCAAAGACATAGAGCGGGCCGCGATTGGTGGCTTGTTGCGTATCCATGATCTTACCCCTTACGCGGCTTTCGGCAGATCGGCCGAAACCGGCACACCCAACATCAGCCCAAGATTTTGCACCGCCGCCCCGGATGCGCCCTTGCCGAGATTGTCATACCGCGCGACGAGCACGGCCTGCCCGCGCTTTTCATTGCCATAAACGCGAATTTCCAGCCCATTGGTGCCGTTCAAGGCCTGCGGTTCCAGCTTGCCACTCGCTTCCGCCGTCACCACACGCACCACATCACTGCCGGCATAGCGCTTGACCAACAACGCCTCCAGATCGGCAGGCTTCACATTGCCCTTCAGCAGATCAAGATGCAGCGGAATCGAATCGATCATACCTTGCGCATAATTCGCGACTGACGGCACGAAGATCGGCCGGCGTGTCAGCCCGGCATATTTCTGTAATTCCGCAACATGCTTGTGCTCCAAGGCCAGGCCGTAAAGCTCAAAATTTGGCGCGGTGCGGGCTTCATAGGCCGCGATCATGGATTTGCCACCGCCGGAATAGCCAGACACCGCATTCACCGTGATCGAGAAATCAGCCGCCATCACGCCGGCATCAATCAAGGGGCGCAGCATCAGAATGGCGCCGGTTGGGTAGCAGCCGGGGTTGGAAACACACTTCGCCGCCGCAATCGCGCTGGCCTGCTCGGGCGAGAGTTCCGCGAGCCCATAGACCCAATCGGGATCAACCCGATGCGCGGTGGAGGCATCCAGCAGCTTCGGCGCCTTAGCGCCCAGTGAAGCAGCCAGCGCGGCGCTTTCCTTCGCCGCATCATCCGGCAGGCACAGGATCACCAGGTCAACACTGTCCATCATCTCACGGCGCGCATTGGCTTCCTTGCGGTGCTCAGCCGCGATGGAGCGCATTTCAACATGCGGATTGGCGGCAATACGGTCGCGGATTTGCAGGCCCGTTGTGCCGGCTTCGCCATCAATGAAAATCTTCGCAGTCTTGACCATGGTATACCTCCCATGGATGCCGTATCCAGCGCAAAAAGCTTTGAAATGCAATAGGGGCGGACCCTTGCGGACCCGCCCCTTTGATGAAGATTCCAAGACGGAACCGGTGCGTGACGCCGATCCGCTAGCGTCAGCGTGTCCGGCGTCAGCGCCTATGGGACCAAATTGGCGATTTGAGTAACGGAGGATTTCTGTCTCATCGTAACCCCAAGGAGAGTGAAGATGAGCCAGAAGTTCGCTGGCCGGCCCACGCGGGTACCAGCCGAAAAGCTGGTCCGCGATATTCGCCGCGCCACGCGCGAGCACCATTCGGCCGAGGACAAGATCCGCATCGTCCTGGAAGGGCTTCGCGGCGAGGAAAGCATCGCCGCCCTATGCCGCCGCGAAGCCATCGCTGAGAGCCTGTATTACGCCTGGTCGAAGGAATTTCTCGAAGTTGTTAAGCGCTGCCTGGCCGGTGACACGGCCCGCGCGGCCACGACTTCCTTTAGGGCGCGGTATAGGAGCGGGCTACATGAAAAAGGGGTTGCGAATGGACCGCAACCCCTTTAATTGACGCGAAAGATCCAAGGATTTTCTGGTTCTTCGGTTTTAGCGCTTGGAGAACTGGAAGGAACGTCGTGCCTTCGGCCGCCCGTACTTTTTGCGTTCCACCACGCGCGGGTCGCGCGTCAGGAAGCCGGCCTTTTTCAGGATGGAGCGCAGATCCGGTTCATAATTGCAGAGCGCACGGCTGATACCATGACGCACTGCTCCGGCCTGGCCAGACAAGCCGCCACCCACCACCGAGCAGATGACATCGAATTGCTGATAGCGATCCGCCACCAGAAAGGGCTGGGTGATCAGCATGCGCAGCACCGGGCGTGCGAAATACTTCGCTGCCGGATTGTCATTGATGGTGATCTGGCCCTTGCCAGGCTTGATCCAAACGCGGGCAACCGCGTCCTTCCGCCGGCCTGTCGCATAGGAACGGCCCTGCGCATCGCGCTTCGGTTCCCGCTTGATCGCCGCTTCCGCCGCTGCCGCGGGGGTGCCGGCCACGATACCCTTTAGGTCCGCGAGGGTCTTGGTTTCGCCGCTCATAGCCTCAGCCCGCCTTCTTCACTGCGAGGGAATTCTTACGGTTCAGCGCCGCCACATCCAGGGCAGCAGGCTGCTGGCCGGCATGCGGGTGTTCGGCCCCGGCATAGACATGCAGATTGCGCATTTGCGCGCGGCCAAGCGGGCCACGGGTGATCATGCGCTCAACCGCCTTTTCAATGACGCGCTCGGGGAAGCGGCCTTCCATCCGTTCACGGATGGTGCGGCCCTTGATACCGCCCGGATAGCCGGTGTGCCAGTAGAACACGCTCTGTTCCGCCTTAGCGCCGGTGACGCGCACCTTTTTTGCGTTGATGATGACAACATGGTCACCGCAATCCACATGAGGGGTGAACTGCGGCTTGTGCTTGCCGCGAAGGCGATTAGCGACCAGGGTTGCAAGGCGGCCGAGCACCAGCCCATCCGCATCAATCAACACCCAGTTCTTCTTCGCCTCCGCCGGCTTTAGCGAGCGCGTTTGCGTGGAAATCATGGTGGGTCCGAATAATCCTATGGAAAGGGATCGGCGTTATCCAGGCAAGGGCGCCAGAAGTCAAGCGCAAAACGCGATTTTTTTCTTGTGGTAGCCGGTTACCGGATGCGCAATTGGCCCTACCCCTGTGCGGCCTGGGGTGCTTAATCTGCCAGCCACCGGCAACCCTTTCGGAAGACCCGCCCGCATGAGCGACAAACCCCATGGCCTTGGCCGCAATACCTCCAATTATGGGGATCGCGATTTTGCGCTTTACCTTCGGCGGTCCTTCGCCAAATCCATGGGCTATTCGCAGCGCATGCTGGACAAGCCCGTGGTCGGCATCGCCGATACCGCGAGCGATTACAACAATTGCCACCGCACGGTGCCGGAGCTGATTGAAGCCGTGCGCCGTGGCGTGCTTTCCGAAGGTGCGCTGCCGCTGGGCTTCCCGACTGTCAGCTTGTGCGAGCCATCGCTCAGCCCCTGTTCGATGCATTATCGCAACCTGATGGCGCTGGATACAGAAGCGATGCTCTCCGCCCAGCCGATGGATGCGGCGGTGCTGGTGGGCGGCTGCGACAAGACCGTGCCGGCGCAGCTTATGGCGGCCATTTCAGCCGATATTCCGGCGGTGATGCTAGTGACCGGGCCGATGCTGGCGCAGGCTTTTGAAGGAGAGCGGCTTTCCGCCTGCACCGATTGCCGGCGTTATTGGGCGCGGTATCGCGCAGGGGAAGTGACTGCGGAGCGGATTGGCGAATTGGAAGGCAAGCTTGCCACCACTGCCGGCACTTGCGGCGTGATGGGCACGGCTTCCACCATGGCTTGCATCGCGGCAACGTTCGGCTTTATGCCGCTTGCCGGGGCGAGTGCGCCTGCCGTGCATGCGGACCGGCTCCGCATTGCCGAAGAAGCCGGCGCGCAGGCCGTGCGGCTGATCAAACACCCGATCCGCCCGAGCCAGATGATGACGCGGGGCAATCTGGACAATGCCGTGCGCGTGCTGCTGGCGCTTGGCGGTTCAACCAATGCAGTGGTGCATCTGGCCGCCATTGCTGGCCGGGCAGGGCTTTCGCTGGATCTCAAGCGGCTTGATGCGCTGTCTGAGGAAACGCCGGTTTTGGTTGATCTGAAGCCAACCGGCGATGGCTATATGGAAGATTTTCACGCCGCCGGTGGCATGCGCGCGCTGCTGTGGGAATTGCGTGATTTGCTCGATCTGACAACGATTGATCTGGATGGCGTCAGCCTGGCGGATCGGATTGGCGATGGCAGCCATTTCGTGGATCGCCGCATCATCTGCGCGCGCGCTGAGCCTGTCTCCCCCGTTGGTGGCCTTGTGGCGCTATTTGGTTCGCTGGCGCCCGAGGGGGCGATTCTGAAGCGCAGCGCCGCAACCCCTGCACTGTTCGAAACCGAAGCCCGCTGCATGGTGTTTGACGGGTTGGAGGATTTGGCGAACCGCATCGACGACCCGGCGCTTGATGTGACGGCCCAGGATATTCTGGTGCTGAAATATGCCGGGCCACGTTCGCCCTCAGGCATGCCGGAAGCGGGCTATTTGCCGATCCCGAAAAAACTTGCCCGCGCGGGCGTGAAGGACATGGTGCGCATGAGCGATTGCCGCATGTCCGGCACCGCCTTCGGCACGATTGTGCTGCATATTGCGCCGGAAGCGGCGGTGGGCGGGCCGCTTGCGCTGGTGCAAACCGGTGATCGCATGAGGCTTTCGGTGAAGGATCGCAAGCTTGACCTGCTAGTGGCGGAAGATGAAATGGCCCGCCGCCGCGCTGCCTGGCAGCCCGCCCCGGCACCCAAGCGCGGCTGGGACAAGCTGGTGTATGACCAGGTGACGCAGGCGCCACTCGGCGCTGACCTGGCGTTCCTGCGCGCCGCGCCTTGATCGCGCTGATCGGCGCTTCCGGGCGAAGCGGCGCGGCCTTTGCCCGTGCGCTGCTGGCTGAAGGCGCGGCTTTCACGCCCGTGGTGCGCGATGCGGCGAAATGGGTTGCCCTTGGCCTGCCCCTTGCGCCGCGCATCACTCATTTGGCCGATCCCGCTGCGCTAAGGGCTGCACTTGAAGGCGCCTCGCTTATCATCAGCACCGCCCATGCGCGCCATGCGCCGGCCGTCCTTGCCGCCGCACCGCATGATGCGCGTTTTGTGCTGATGGGCTCCACCCGGCGCTATTCACGCTGGGCGGATGCCCATGGCGATGGTGTGCGCGCGGGGGAGGCCGCCTTCCTCGCTAGCGGGCGCGCCGGGGTGATGCTGCACCCAACCATGGTTTATGGCGCAGAGGGTGAGGATAATGTGCAGCGCCTGGCTGCAGTTTTGCGCCGCCTGCCTTTTGCGCCCTTGCCGGGGGGCGGGCAGAGCCTGGTACAGCCGATCCATCAAAGCGATGTCACGCGCGCCTTGCTTGCCGCCGCGCGTCACTCTTGGACAGGGCCAGAGGCGATGGTGATCGCGGGGCCGGCAGCCTTGCCCTATCGTGATTTCCTGGCTGCAGTAGTGCGCGCCGCAGGGCTTGGTGCGCGCCCAGTACTGCCATTGCCGCTTGGCCTGCTGCGAGGCTTGGCGTGGTTCACCCGCATTATTCCCGGCCTGCCTTCAATTGGCGCCGATGAAATTCGCCGCTTGACGGAAGACAAGGCTTTCGACATTGCGCCGATGCAGCGTATTCTTGGCGTTTCGCCCATCCCGCTGGGACAGGGGCTGGCGCTGACCTTCGCGCCAGCTGAGAAGACATAAGGAAGGCTTCCCATGCCGATCATCAACCGCATCGCTGAATTCCACCCGGAAATGACCGCCTGGCGGCGTGATTTTCATGAACATCCCGAATTGGGGCTGGAGGAGGTGCGCACTTCCGGCATCATCGCCGAAAAACTACGCGACTTCGGCTGTGATGAGGTCATCACCGGCATTGCCAAGACCGGAATTGTCGGCGTGATCCGCGGGCGCGTGGATAATGGCCGCGCGATCGGGTTGCGCGCCGATATTGATGCGCTGCCAATCCTGGAAGAAACCGGCCTGCCTTATGCCTCCAAGGTTCTGGGCAAGATGCATGCCTGCGGCCATGATGGGCATACCACCATGCTATTGGGGGCGGCGAAATACTTGGCGGAAACACGCAATTTCGATGGCGTCGTCTACGTGATTTTCCAGCCGGCGGAGGAAAACCTGGCGGGTGGCGAATTGATGGTGAAGGAAGGGCTTTTTACACGCTTCCCGATGGAACGTATTTTCGGCATGCACAACTGCCGGGCGCGCCGGAAGGGACTTTCCTGTGGCGCGAGGGCCCGGTGATGGCGGCGGTCGCCAATCTTGAAGTGAATATCATTGGCAAGGGCGCCCACGGCGCCATGCCGCATAATGGCACGGACCCGATCGTGGTGGCCGCTGCCATTGTGCAGGCGCTGCAATCCATCGTCGCGCGCAATGTGGAACCGGTGGAAGCAGGCGTGATCACCATCGGCCATATCACCGGCGGGCATACCTTCAACGTGATCCCGGAGACCGTGCGCATGCTTGGCACCGCGCGCTGGTTCGCGCCGGAGATCGGGGATTTGCTAGAACGCCGCTTCAAGGAAATCGTGACAGGTATTGCTGCAGCCATGGGGGCGACTGCCACCGCCGTATTCGCCCGCGCCTATCCAGCAACGATCAACGAAGTGGAAAGCGTGCATCTGGCCGCCAGGGCCGCGCGCGCGGTGCAAGGTGATGCGCGCGTGCTGCACATGCCAAAGCCACCATGGGCGGTGAGGATTTCGCATTCATGCTGAATGCCAAGCCCGGGGCCTATCTGATGTTGGGCGGCGAGCGCGGGCCGAATGAGGCGCAGGTGCATCACCCGCTTTATGATTTCAATGACAATATCTTGCCCGTCGGCGCATCCTATTGGGCGACACTGGCCGAGCAATTACTGCCGCGTGGGTAAAGCATTTTCAAGCCAAGTGGCATCACTTGGCGGCTCGGAAAATGCGAGCAAACAAAGTTTAGTGCGTTTTCGATGAACGCATGTAAATGGAAAACGCACTGAACTCAAGGCAGCGCGCTTTCCGTCATATCCTCAGCAACCAAGCCAGCAAAACCAGGTGTGCGTTCGATGGCACCAGCAGAGAGCATGCCGCGTTCCAATTGCACCAAGGCTTCCGGCGGGAAGCGCGGCGTTTCAGTCCAGAGCGATACTGATTTGTAGCGGGCAATGGCGCGCGCCATCAGCGTGTGATCGCCGCCTTCGAAGAAAGGTGCGATGCAGGCGACGATGTCCTGCGGCGACGCGGCGCTGAACCAAGTGAGCGTCCGCGCCAGACCGCGCACCATGGCTTCCATCGCGGCGCGCTTGGCGGCGATCACATCAGTGCGCGCATAGAAGGCGGTGTAGGAAGTGGGGCCGCGGCTTGCTTGCGCATACCAGACATGGCCGGTGCCGGCGGCTTCCATCTGGCTCACCAGCGGTTCGAAAAGCTGCGCAACATCCAAAGTGCCTGCTGCAACCGCAGCGGCATTGGCGGGCATGGGCTGATCAATGATGCGCTTGATGGCGTTGGGATCAATTCCAGCTGTGCGGATATCATCCTGCAGTGTCCACCAAGGTGTCGGCACTTCGCTCACGCTGCCAAGCGTCATGCCCGCCAGATCGCGCAGCTTGAAGCCGGGATTGGGCGCGCGCCCGACCAGAAAGAACGGATCACCCATCACCACAGCGCCAAACAACCGCAAGGGGCAGGCCGGATCGGCATCATGCGCGAGCAAAAGCCGCATCGGCCCACCCCAGGCGAGGTCTGCCGTGCGATCCAATACGGAATCCTTCGCAAGCGATGGCACCGCGCCGGGCAGCAGCGTGACCTCCACGCCCTCTGCCGCGTAATCGCCGCGCGCCAGCGCCGCGTAAAAGGGCGCGTAAAACAGCGCGCGGAAGGGTTCCTGAAGCTTCAAATGGTGCTTTACCATAAGCCTTCAGCCGCGACCTTCGAAGGGCATCTTGGTTGCCTTGATGGTGAGCGTGAAGATGTTTGCCTCCAGCGGCAGATTGGCCATATGCAGAATGGCATTGCCGACATGCGTGGCATCCATGGTGGGCTCCGCCGCCGTGCTGCCATCGGCCTGCTTCACGCCTCGTGTCATGCGCTGCGTCATCGGCGTTGCGGCATTGCCGATATCGATCTGCCCCGCGCAAATATCGTATTTGCGGCCATCGAGCATGAGGGATTTTGTCAGCCCCGTAATGGAATGCTTGGTGGCGGTATAGGGCGCGCTATCTGGGCGCGGCGTGTGCGCGCTGATCGAACCATTATTGATGATGCGCCCGCCTTGCGGCTTTTGATCCTTCATGATGCGAAACGCAGCCTGGGCACATAAAAAACAGCCTGTCAGGTTGACACCAACAACCCGCGTCCAATCCGCATAGGTCAGATCCTCGAAGGGCATGCCAGGCACATTGGTGCCGGCATTATTGAACAGCATATCAAGCCGGCTATAGCGTTGCTTGACAGTGGCAAAAAGTGCATCCACCGCCGCGGGGTCTGACACATCAGAAGGCACGCAAAGCGCGCGCGATCCTGCTGCGCCCGCAAGGGCGACCGTTTCCTGCAAGGCATCAGCGCGGCGGCCCGCCAATACCACCTGCCAACCACTGCCGAGCAGCGCCAATGCCGCCGTCCGGCCCACGCCGCTGCCAGCCCCGGTGACGACTGCGATCTTGCCTTCTGTGCTCATGTCCAATCTCTCTCCCATCAAGATGGATGAAGCTTGCAGCGCGACGTATCGGCTGGCAATGCGCCCGCGTCAGTAGGTGGCGCGCCCGCCCGATATATCGAAAACCGCGCCGGTGGAAAAGGAACAGGCCTCAGACGCCAGCCAGCAGACAAGCTCGGCGATTTCTTCCACCTGGACAAAGCGATCCATCGGAATTTTGGAGCGCATCCAGGCGATTTGCTGCGCGGTCATTTGCTTGAAGATATCGGTCTCGGCGGCAGCTGGTGTCACGCAATTGGCAAGCACCCCACTGCCGGCCAATTCCTTGCCGAGCGACTTGGTCAACCCAATCAAACCCGCCTTAGAAGCGCTGTAATGCGATGCATTCGGATTGCCTTCCTTGCCGGCGATGGAGGCGATGTTCACGAGACGCCCATAACCCGCTGCGCGCATATGCGGCACCAGGGCGCGGGCGACGATGAAGGGAGCGACCAGGTTCACCTCAATCACGCGCCGCCACTCCGCCACGGGCAATTCCCAAACTGGTGCATTGCCGCCAGTGATACCGGCATTATTGGCCAGGATATCCACCCGCCCATGGGCTGCGAGTGTCGCTTGCGTCGCGGCTTCCACCGCCGCCGCATCGGTCACGTCCAGGGTATGGGTGCTGACCTTGGCCCGCCCCAAGCGCGCGGCGGCGGCCTTGGACGCGGCTTCATCTATATCCCAAATGGCGATGGCGGCCCCCCGTGAAGCGGCCAATGCCGCCACCGCCAGGCCAATGCCGCGCGCTGCCCCGGTAATCACCGCAACCCGCCCGGCCAGATCAGTTTTTGCCATGTCGCTTTCTCCCTGTTCCGGAAGTTTTGACAGGAAAATCAGCCCTGAAAAGCCCTAAGGCTTCCCGCGCGCCGAAATGCCTGCCTATAGTCACAACAGCCGGAGCATGACCCCGGTCGAAAAAAGGGAGAAACGTCATGAATCGTAGGCAAGTGCTTGGGGCTACCCTGGCAGCTGCGGGCCTGGCCGCGCCGGCCGCGGCACGGGCGCAGCAGGCCATCACCCTGAATGGCGCGGTGCAGTTCAATGATGAACATGTCTTCACCCGCGCCCTGGTCCGCTTTGAAGAGCTTGTGAAGCGCTATTACACCGCGGGCCCGGTGAATTTCGTGCTGCACAAGAACAGCAGCCTGGGGCTGGAAAAGCAGTATTTCGAATATATGTCGGCGGGCCGCGGCGCGGTGGATTACGGCATTGTCTCGCCCGCGCATATGTCCACCTTCAGCCGCGCCGCCCCCTTTGTGGATGCGCCCTTCCTGTTCCGTGACCTGAAGCATTGGAACCAGGTGCTGGACCAAAACCTTTTCGCGCCCGTGGCGGATGAGGTGGAACGCCGCGCCCGCGTGATGCTGATCGGCTATGCCGGTGGCGGTGTGCGCAATATCTTCGCCAATAAGCGTATCACCAATATGGCGGAACTGCGTGGCCTTAAGGTGCGCGTGCAGGGCGCACCGATCTGGTCCCGCACCTTCCAGGCGGCCGGCATGGCGCCGACCGTGATTGCCTATAATGAAGTCTATAACGGCATCCAGAATAACGTGATCGAAGCCGGTGAGAATGAGGCTGCGGGCGTGGAGGCGATGCGCTTCTTTGAAGTAGCGCCGAACCTGATCATGACCGAACACGCCATCACCATCCGCCCGATCTGTTTTTCGAGCCAAACGCTCTCCCGCCTGCCGCCCGCCTTGCAGGAGGCAATCAAGCGCGCAGGCCGTGAAGCTGGCGCCTTTGGGCGTGAAGCGGAAAGCAGTGAGGACGGGCAGAAGCTGACCGCGCTGGAGGGTGCAGGGCGGCTCCGGCGCATTCCGTTTGCTGATCGTGCGGCGTTGAAGCGCGCGGTCGATCCGGTGATGGAAGCCTATGCCAAGGAAGTCGGCGCTGAGAGCATTTTTGCGCGCATCAATGCGCTGACATCGTAATCGGTTTCGCCTTCCAGTGGCGTGATGCTGCTGGAAGGCGATTTCCAAAAAAGAAGAAATTTCAAAAGCCGGGGCAGGGGAGGGGGCATCATGCGCGAGACGGGGTTCCGCCACGCCGTGCAGCGAGTGGCTGATGTCTATGGCCGGTTTCTGTCGCTATTGCTGGCGCTTTGCGTCCTCATCCTGATCGTCCCCGTGGCCCTGCAGATTTTTGCGCGCTTTACCGATTTTCTGCCGCGTTACATCTGGACCGAGGAAATGGCGCGCTTCCTGCTGGTATGGACCGTCATGATTGGTGCCATGGTGGGGTTGAAGGAAGGCATTCATTTCAATGTGGATCTATGGCCGACGCTGCATGGCCGTGCGCGCGCCGCGCTTGATCTGGTGAGCGGCGTTTTCGTGCTGGCCTTCGCCGCCGCCTTTTTTTGGTATGGCATTGAATTCGTAGATTTCGCCTGGTTTCGCATCAGTGAATTAGCCGAATTGCCGCTTTGGTTGATCCATCTTGCCTGGCCCATACTCGGGTTTTCCTGGCTGCTGTTTGGTGGCCTCAAATTCTATGATAATCTGAAAACATTTTTTGGGGGTGCAGCGCCATGATGGGCGGCAATGTATTGGCGCCGGGGGAAGCGGCCTGGTTTCTGTTCGGCGGGTTCTCCGCACTCCTTGCGTTGCGCGTACCAGTGGCGGTGGCGCTTGGCATGGCTTGCCTGCCGGTGATGATGATTGAACCGCGCCTTGGTGCCATGACGCTAATGCAGGAAACCTTCAACGCCTATAATTCCTTCATCCTGCTGGCGGTACCCTTCTTTCTGCTGACGGCCAATTTGATGAATGTGGGCGGCATTACTGATCGGCTGGTGCGGCTATCGCGCGCCCTGGTCGGGCATTTTCCGGGCGGGCTTGCGCAGATCAATGTCGTGCTTTCGATCTTCTTCGCCGGCATCAGCGGCAGCAGCACGGCGGATGCCGCATCGCAGTCCAAGATCTTCATCGAAGCGCAGCGGCGCGAAGGCTTTGATGACAGTTTCTCGGTCGCCATCACGGCGGTTTCTGCGGTGCTCGCGGTCATCATTCCGCCCTCCATTCTGATGATTGTCTGGGGCGGCGTGCTGACGGTTTCAATCGGCGCGCTATTTCTGGCGGGCATCATTCCTGGCCTGTTGATTGGCCTTGTGCAAATGGCGACCGTGCATGCCTATGCGAAGCGGCGCGGCTACCCCACCTATCCGCGCGCGAATCTCAAGGAAGTTGGTTTTGCCACCTGGATTTCCTTACCGGCGCTGATGACACCCTTCATCATTATCGGTGGCAAGATTTTCGGCTGGTTTACCGCAACCGAAAGTGCCTGCATCGCCGTGCTGTATGCCGGGGTGCTTTCACTAGTTGTCTATCGGCAGATTGATTTGCAGGGGCTTTATGGTGCACTCGGAGAGACGGGCCGTTTGGCAGCGGTGGCGCTGTTTTGCGTTGGCACCGCTTCGGCCTTTGGCTGGTTGCTCGCCTATTACAAAATCCCGGAAGCCATTCTGACCGGCGTTTCCGCCTGGGGCATGGGCAAGATTACGACAGGATTTTTCGTCGCAGGCGTCTTCCTGGTGGTGGGGTGCTTTCTGGATGCTATCCCGGCCATCATCATCGTCGGTGCCATTCTGCAGCCGCTCGCGATGGAAGTCGGCATTCATCCCGTACATTTCGCCATGATCGGGATTGTGAGCCTGGCTTTCGGGCTGGTGACGCCGCCTTATGGCTTATGTCTGATGATTGCCTGCCATGTGGCGGGCATGAAGATGGGCGCTGTGATGAAGGATACCATCATCATGCTGCTGCCCATGCTGGCGGTGCTGGGCCTGGTGATCATGTGGCCGGATGTGTCATTGATCCTGCCAAAACTCATTTCGCCTGAATTCCTGCAATAGGCCGCAATCATCACACTGTAATGCGCGCCGCAAAGCCGCCCAAGAAAATCGCGGTGCCGAGATCAAACCCGACAAAGCCGGCCGCGCCGAGTGTTGTCAGGCGTAGCGCATGGCGCGCAATGAACCATTTCATCCAAAGCGCGTAAAACAGCGCTAATAATCCGCCAAGGTCAACCAAACCGCCCTTGCCCTGGAGCAATCCGGGCAGGCTCAGCACTGCGAGTGCCAGATACTGCGCCACCGCAGACCAATTCCAGGCGGCAATGAAACGCGGCCAGGAAGCCGCGACACCCAGCGCCCTGGCCAGAGAAAGTGACGCCAAGGCAAACCCAGCCCAGGAAGCCGCGAACAGCAAGAAATCCACGAAAAGCCTAAGCACCACATCATCGGGCGTGCTGGTCTGATCCTTGAAGGACAGGAAGATCGGCAGGCAGATCGCCGCCGCGCGAAAGGAATAGGCGGCGACAGGCAGCGTGTTTTCAAACACCGCCAGCCCCGCTGCCCGCCCACGTGCCAGCATGAAGGCGCCGGCCAGCGCGCGGGCGACACCGCCTGGCAGTGCGCTGCTCAGCCGACCAGCTCCTCAAGTACCATGCGATAGAGCCCCGCAAGGTCACGCAGCTCGTCAATCGGCGCGCATTCATCCACCTTATGCATGGTCGCCCCCACCGCGCCCAATTCGGCAACGGGGCAATAGCGCGTGATGAAGCGCGCATCGGATGTGCCGCCGCCCGTATCAAGCTTGGCCTGCGCGCCCGTTGCGCGTTCAATGGCGCGTTGCAACCCGGCAACAAACGGCCCCGGTTCGGTCAGGAAGCTTTCGCCGGACACCGTGACTTTCAGATCATGGTTCGGCGCTTCTTCTTCCAGTACGGCACGAATGCGCTGCGTCAATCCAGTGCTGCGATGCAGATCATTGAAGCGGATATTCAAAAATGCTTTGGCGGAAGCAGGTATGACGTTGGAGGCACTACTGCCGACATCAAACCCGGTCACTTGCAGTGTGGATGGCTGGAACCAATCACTGCCATTATCCAGAGGCTCGGCGGTCAGGCGATTGAGCGCGCGCATCAGCCGATGGATCGGGTTATCGGCCCGTTCCGGATAGGCGGAATGGCCTTGGACGCCATGCACCGTAACATGTGCCGTCATCGATCCGCGCCGACCGATCTTCAGCGTATCGCCAATCTTCACCTTGGAAGTCGGCTCCCCCACCAGCGCCATATCGGGGCTTTGATTATTGTCTGCCATCCATTCCAGCACCTTGGCAGTGCCATTGATGGAAGGCCCTTCCTCATCACCCGTAATCACCAGGCTGATGCTACCCTGATGATCCGGCCGCAGCGCAAGAAAATCAGTCAGCCCCGCGATGAAGGCCGCGATGCTGCCCTTCATATCGCAGGCGCCGCGGCCATAGATCATGCCATCGGCGACCTCCGCGCCGAAAGGATCATGCTTCCAACCAGCGAGGTCGCCCACCGGCACCACATCCGTATGCCCCGCGTAACAGAAATGCGGCCCATGCCGGCCGCGCCGGGCGAAAAGATTATCAACCTCGGCGAATTTCAGACGCGTGCAGGTGAAGCCGAGCGGTATCAACGCCGCTTCCAGCACGCCAAGCGCACCGCCTTCCTCCGGTGTCACGGAAGGGCAGCGGATCAGCGCCTGCAGCAGGGGGATCGGATCAGTCACGCAGCAAATCGTTGATCGCGGTTTTCGCCCGGGTTTGTGCATCCACGCGCTTCACAATCACTGCGCAATAAAGCGAAGGCCCCGGCGAGCCGTCCGGCAGTGGCTTGCCTGGCAAGGAACCCGGCACCACGACGGAATAGGGAGGCACGCGGCCCATGAAAAGTTCGCCCGTGCTGCGGTCCACGATCTTGGTGGTGGCACTGATGAAAACGCCCATGGAAAGCACGCATCCGCGTTCCACGATCACGCCTTCCACCACTTCGGACCGTGCGCCGATGAAGCAATCATCTTCGATGACGACAGGGTTCGCTTGCAGCGGTTCCAACACACCGCCAATGCCAACGCCGCCCGAAAGATGCACATTCTTGCCGATTTGTGCGCAGGAACCGACAGTGGCCCAGGTATCCACCATGGTGTTTTCCTCAACGCGCGCGCCGAGATTCACGAAGGATGGCATCAGCACGACATTGCGCGCGATGTAGGCGGAACGGCGCACCACCGCGCCCGGCACCACGCGGAAGCCCGCTTCGCGAAAGCGATTTTCACCCCAGCCTTCGAATTTCAGCGGCACCTTGTCATAGGCACCGGTCGAAATATCCATCGGCGCCGAATCGGCCAGCCGGAAGGACATCAGCACTGCCTGCTTCAACCACTGATTGACCTTCCAGCCGCCATTCCCATCGGGCTCTGCGACGCGTGCCTGGCCGGAACCGAGCATCTCCAGCGCCTCTTCAACCGATGCCCGATCAGCGCCGGTGGTGGCAGGGGAAAGCTGGTCGCGGCAGGCCCAGAGCGCTTCGATTCGGGCTTGAAGGTCGGTCATGTTCATGGGGCGGGTTTCTCCGGCAAAGTGAGCTTCCCATGCGGCGGGGCGGGGGCGCTGTCAACGCTTGCCGGTAACAAAAGATTGGGCAGCCATGGTGAATATGCGCCCATGCGTTCCATTCGCGAAAGCCGAAGGGCTGCCTGCCCCTCATCTCCCGAAGCCATCCGGGCCTCAGCATGAGCGGTACGGTCGAAAACCTGCTGCGCCTGGCGCGGGACAGTGATGCCGGCACACGGGCCATGCTGGCGCGCAATGCGACCACGCCGCATGAGGTGCTGGCCTTTCTCTCCAAGGATGAGGAACCGCGCGTCCGGGCCAGTGTGATTGCAAATTCTCGGGTGCCTTTTTCGGTTTTGCAGACCCTGACGGAGGATGAAAATGCTGCTGTCCGCGAAGCGCTGGCTCGGCGTGTTGCGGATTTATTGCTCTCTCTCACCACATCCAGCCATGATCGCGTGTCGCAGGTGGTGGTGCCGATTTTGTTGCAACTGGCCGAGGATGTTGTCGCGCAAATTCGCTTCATCATCGCAGACGCCGCCGAACATCTTTCGACAGTGCCGCATGATGCTGTCTTGCGCCTTGCCATGGATACGGAGATCCGCGTGGCAGAGCCTGTCATCTGCCTTTCGCCCGTATAGACAGAGGAAAATTTATTAGCGCTGGTGGAAACCCCACCCACTCCGGCAACCTTGCAGGCAGTTGCCCGCCGCAATGGCATTGGGGAGGCCGTGACAGATGCGCTGATCGCCCAGGGTGATCGGCTCGCGATCGGGCTGACACTGGAAAATGCCAGTGCCAAGCTTCGCGCCGCCAGCATGGAAGATGTGCTGAACCGGGCGGGCTTCAATCCAGAATGGTTCCCAAGCCTAATGGCGCGGCCCGCACTCACCCCCGATACCGCCATCCGGTTGGCCAGTGTGGTGGCCGCTTCGCTGCTGCGCCCCCTTATGCAGCGTCAGGATGTGAACCCTGCGCTGCTGTTTCGCATTCGCCAATATGTGGCAGATCGCCTGGGCTTGCCGCAGCCTAATCTGCCTGGTGGAGTGGGAGGCTGGCAGATAGACCCTGTCAGCATGGCTTTCCGGCAAAATCCATGGTCGGGCGCACGGATAATGGTGGGCCGCGTTTCTAAGCTTTACGTGGCGCCGCCCTTCACGGCCGGATCAGCGTGCCTGCCCCACCATCGGTGAACAATTCGCGCAACACCGCATGCGGCACGCGGCCATCCAGGATCACCGCACCCTTCACGCCCTGTTCGACCGCATAGATGCAGGTTTCGACCTTCGGGATCATGCCGCCGGAAATCCAGCCATCGGCGATGCCTTGCTTGACTTCCGCAACCGTCATTTCGGGAATGAAATTGCCATCCGGGCCAAGCACGCCGCGCACATCGGTCAGCATCAGAAGCCTCTCAGCGGAAAGCGCGCCGGCAATAGCGCCGGCCACCGTATCGGCATTGATGTTATAGGTCTGGCCATCGGCACCAACGCCAACTGGCGCCACCACGGGCACGATATCCGCGCCAATCATCAATTCCAGCACGCGCGGATTGATGGCTTCCGGTTCCCCCACAAAGCCAAGATCAAGCACTTTCTCGATACTGCTGTCCTGGTCGCGGTAAGTGCGCGTAAGCTTGCGTGCCCGCACCAATCCACCATCCTTGCCGGAAATCCCAACCGCCATGACGCCCGCGCGGGTGATGGCTTCCGCCACTTGCTTGTTCACCGGCCCGGCGAGGACCATTTCCACCACATCCAGCATGGCGGCATCGGTCACGCGCAGCCCCTGCACGAAGGTGGATTTCACATCCAGCCGCTTCAGCATGGCATTGATTTGCGGCCCGCCGCCATGCACCACCACAGGGTTCACGCCCACCTGTTCCAGCAGCGCGATATCGCGGCCAAAGCGGAGCGCGGTTTCCTCTTCCCCCATGGCGTGGCCGCCATATTTCACCACGACGATCTGATCATCGTAGCGCTTCAGGAAGGGCAGAGCCCCTGCCAGGATTTCCATTTGGTCCTGGGCGGTATCAGTCATGAAAGGCGTTCCCAAATGAGGTGTTTCGTGTAGGGGGCGGTGGCGGGAAGGGTCAAGATGCCGACAGGTGGCTCGCTTTTTTCTCCCAGCCACGAGCGGTTTGCTGCCAATAGGTCAGGCTATGCCCGGCTTCCTTGGCAGTCACCCAGCGCGCCCGCGCTGCCGCGACTGCCGCCTCATCACCGCCATCGAAAAGATCGAGCACGCGATCATATTCGGCAAGCCGCGCAGACGCTGCGCCATCCACCAGCACCAGAAAGCGTGCGTCATTGGCGGGTGGGATATCCTGATCGGCGATCAGCAAGGGCTGCGCCGCGTCATGTTCCCCGCCCGCCAGGCCATGCGGCAGCCAGGGCGGATCGGTGGGTAGCCAAAGCGCCGCATCCAGGGCGCGCGCGCGTTCCGCATCGGTACAAAGGATAAGGCCGCGCCCGCCCGCATCCAGCACGCGGCCCAAAAGCTTGGGCAGCGCTTCCTGCAATTTGCTACGCGTCAGGTGATAGAAGCCGATGTCAGTCATGCGTCGCGTTCAAAGCGCATGGCAACCAAACGATCCAGCAGGCGCACGCCAAAACCGCTTGGCCCTTTCGGCCCGAGTGGTGCCGCCTCCTCGCGCGCTTCAACCCCTGCGATATCCAGATGCGCCCAGGTGGTGCTGCCGGCGAATTCTCGCAGGAAGGCCGCCGCGTGGCAGGCATCGGACAGGAAACGCCCGCCCCAGGCGCCGCTGCCCGCGGGCGCGCAGTGGCGCAGATCGGCGATGTCGCTGTTGAGAACCTCCCTGTGCTCATCATCAATCGGCATGGGCCAAAGCCGTTCGGTCACGTCTTCCCCCGCTGCCATCAGCGCGGTGGTGAGTACTTCATCATTGCCGAAGATGCCCGCACGTTGATGGCCAAGAGCGGTGATGATGCTGCCTGTCAGCGTCGCCAGATCAATCATGGCACGCGGGCGGAAACGCTGGGCGGTATAGGAAAGCGCGTCAGCCAAAATCAACCTTCCTTCCGCATCCGTGTCTAATACCTCAATCGTCTTGCCGCTATGGGTGCGCAGAATATCGCCGGGCCGATAGGAAGCCGCGCCAAGGGCGTTTTCCGCCAGCGCCAAAACCGCCACCGCCGGTGCGGGAGATTGCCGCAAGGCTAGTGTCAGCATCGCACCTGCTGCCGCCGCCGCGCCTGCCATATCGCCGCGCATTTCCTCCATGCCGGCAGCCGGCTTGATGGAAATGCCGCCCGTGTCAAAACAAATCCCCTTCCCGATAAAGGCAATCGGCGCGGCTTTGATCTTGCCGGGCCAACCCAGCACAACAAGGCGTGGTCCATGTTCCGCCCCGCCGCCCACGGCGCATAGCGCGCCCATGCCAAGCGCGGCGAGGCGCTTGCCGTTCAGCACTTCAACCTTCAGACCGACATCGCGCAAGCCGCGCAGCCTTTCGGCGAAGCTTGCGGGGTTCAGCCGATTGCCCGGTTCCGCCACCAGATCGCGCGCGAAACGCACGCCGCGCAGCATGGCTTCCGCGCGCGCCCAGGCCGCTTCCACCTCGGCAGGCTTCGCGACTGCCAAAGTCACCTTCGCGGGTGGTGCATCCTTATCCTTGCTGGCATCACGCAGCGCATTGAAGCGCCAGGCATTCAGCAGCGCCCCGGCAGCGAAGCAGGCGGCCTGTTCCGATGAGGCGTTCTCGGCCAACAATACCGCCTGCGCGCGGCCTGCTGCCGCAGCCATGCCGGCACCACCGCCCGCTTCCCAATCACTTATCGCCCGCCCATTGCCAATGCCGGCCAGGATGGTGAAGCCGTGCATGCCCGGCACGGCAAGTGCCACTCCGACCTTGCCTGTAAAGCGCGCTGCCTTTGCCGCTGCCGCGAGTGCCGCATCTGCTGGCGCTTCACCCGCCTTCACCGGCAGGATCAGCGCGCTATCGGCACTACGTGCCCGGTGGCGTTTTTGCGCCTGCGCGGGGCCTAGCAGGATTAGCTTCGTCATCAGGGCAAAAGCGGCGCGGCTTCAGCCTTCGTAATGATCCGCCACCATGCGATCCAGCATGCGCACGCCATAAGCGGTCGCTCCCTTCGGCACAGTGGGCGCATCCTTGGAAGACCAGGCCGTGCCGGCGATATCCAAATGCGCCCAGGGCTTGCCATTGACAAAGCGCTGGATGAATTGCGCGGCGGTGATGGAACCGCCCGGCCGGCCACCGACATTCTTCATATCCGCAATGTCGGATTTGATCTGCTTGTCATAGGCATCACCGAGCGGCATGCGCCAGGCTTTTTCACCCACTGCACTGCCCGCTTCCTTCACCTGGGTCGCGAGCGTGTCATCATTGCTGAAAAGCCCAGCGCGTTCATGGCCGAGCGCGATGATGATGGCACCCGTTAGTGTGGCCAGATCAACCATGAAGCGCGGATCGTATTTTTCCTGACAATACCACATGACATCGGCCAGCACCAAACGTCCTTCCGCGTCCGTATTGATCACCTCAACCGTTTGGCCGGAATAGGATTTCACCACATCACCCGGACGCTGCGCGGTAGCAGAGGGCATGTTTTCAACCAGGCCCACCATGCCGATCACATCCGCCTTGGCCTTGCGCCCGGCGAGTGCCGCCATCAGCCCAATCACCGTGCCCGCGCCGGCCATATCCCATTTCATGTCTTCCATCCCGCCCGCCGGCTTGATGGAAATGCCGCCGGTATCAAAGGTCACACCCTTGCCGATGAAAGCGAGCGGCTTTTGCTTCTTGCCCTTGGGCGCGCCAATCCATTTCATGATCACCATGCGCGGTTCCTGCGCACTGCCCTGCGCCACACCCAATAGCGCACCAAAGCCAAGGCGCTTCATCTCACGCGGGCCCATGATCTCAACCTCGACGCCCAGTTTTTCGAGCGCCTTGCAGCGTTCCGCCATTTCCGCTGGCGTCAGCACATTGGGTGGTTCGGATACCAGATCGCGCGTCAGGAATACGCCATCCGCAATGGCCTGCATCGGCGCGAAGGCAGCCTTGGCCTTGGTGGGCTCCGAAGCCGCAACCGCAATACGTTCAAGCTTCGGCTTGTCTTCGTCCTTTTCCGTGGTGCGGTAGCGATCAAAACGGTAACTCCGCAGCCGCGCACCCATGGCAGCGCTTGCGGCGAGTGCCGGCGTCAGCCCATCCGCCGCCATCACCGCGTCCCGTTCCTGCTGCACGGCAACCAGCGCCGTGCCGCCGGCATTCTCAGCCCCCTGCGTATCCAGCGCATCGGCCTTGCCAAGCCCGATGGCGACGATTTTCGCAAGTCCCGCACCCGGCGCCCAAAGCGTGCAGGATTGGCCCTTGGCGCCCTTGAATTTCGCCGCTTCCAAGCCGCGCGAAACCGCCCCGCCCGTTGCTTCCTCGGCCGCCTTGGCCAGGCCCGACAGCGCCGCCCCTTCAGCGAGCAACAGAACCAAAGCGCCGCCGCGCGGCAGGCTGGGTTTCACGAAGGTGATATCGGGCATGACCAGGCTCCTTGGGGACGAAACAATTTCCACGCCACCTTAACAGAGGCATCGCCACCAAAACAGGGCTTGCGGCGCAGCGCCCATGCGGCCAAAGCAGGGGCATGAAAGATGAAGTTTTGCTGGCGCTTGCCGGCGATCTCGTGGGCAAGGCGGCTGCGGCCATTATGGCGATCAAGGCCGCAGGCTTCGCCGTGGAACGGAAATCCGACCATTCCCCGGTGACCGAGGCGGACCGCATCGCTGAAGCGCTGATTGTGGAAGGGCTGCGCGCCGCTACCCCGGATATTCCCGTGATTGCGGAGGAAGGAGTCGCCGCCGGCACCGCGCCGCGTCATGCCGAGCGTTTCTGGCTGGTGGACCCCCTGGATGGCACGCGGGAATTCGCGGCCGGGCGGGATAATTTCGCGGTGAATATCGGCCTGGTGGAAGCGGGCCGCGCTGTTTTGGGCGCGGTGGCGCTGCCGGCCTCGGGTGAAATCTTTTGGGGCCGTGTTGGCCTTGGCGCCTGGAAGCGCGATGCCGCCGGCACGCGGGCCATTCGCGCCCGCACCCCGCCTGCGGAGGGCGTCACCGTGATGGGCAGCCATCATTACGCCGACGACCCGCGCATGGGCCGCTTTCTGGAAGGGCGCCATGTTGCGCGTGTGGTGAATATCGGCTCGGCGGAGAAGTTCTGTCGCCTCGCTGAGGGCACCGCCGATCTCTATCCGCGCTTTGGCCGCACCATGGAATGGGATACCGCTGCCCCGCAGGCGGTGGTGGAAGCTGCTGGCGGGCGTGTGCTAGTGCTGGAAGGCCGCGCACCCTTGCTCTACGCCAAGCCAGGTCTTGAAAATCCGGGCTTTGTCTGTGAGGGCCTGCCGGGATGACACGCCGGCTGGGCGCAGATCAGGTCGCGGAAGCGGCGCGCTTACTGCGCGAAGGTGAGCTCGTCTCCTTCCCGACCGAGACGGTCTATGGGCTTGGCGCAGATGCGCGCAATGGCCGAGCGGTGGCTGCCGTGTTTGAAGCCAAGGGGCGGCCGCATTTCAACCCGCTGATCTGCCATTTCCCTGATGCCGAAGCTGCCGTCGCCGAGGTGATCGCCGATGACCGCGCGCGCGCCTTGGCCGCTGCGTTTTGGCCAGGGCCGCTGACGTTGGTGCTGCCGCGCCGAACAGAATGCCGGATTGATCTGCTGGCAGGGGCAGGGCTGGATACGCTGGCGGTCCGGGTGCCGGCGCATCCGCTGGCTTTGGCATTGCTGCGCGTTGCGGCGATTCCGGTGGCGGGGCCTTCGGCCAATCGCTCCGGCGCGGTCAGCCCAACCACGGTTGAGCATGTGCTGGAAGGGCTATCAGGGCGCATCGCCGCTGTATTGGATGGCGGGGCCTGTGATGTTGGCGTCGAAAGCACCGTGCTTGACCTCGCGATGGGGGGGGCCGCCTTGCTCCGCCCCGGTGGCGTGCCGGTGGAAGCGATTGAAGCGGTGATCGGCAAGGTATCCCGCCCCTTGCCCATCAGCGCTGCCGAGAAAACCCGTACGCTCCGCAGCCCGGGCATGATGCTGTCCCACTACGCGCCCAACCTGCCGGTGCGGCTTGGGGCGGTGGAGGTGGCGGCCAATGAGGCGCTTTTGGCCTTTGGCCCGCCCTTGCCCGGCGCTGGGCTGATTTGGCAGCTTGCCGAAACCGGTGATTTACGCGAAGCCGCCGCATGCCTTTTCGCGGGGCTTCGCCATCTGGATGCTGAAGGCGGTCGGCTTGGCTTAGCCCGCATTGCCGTCATGCCGATCCCGGAGAGCGGGCTGGGGGCGGCCATCAATGACCGACTGGCGCGGGCGGCGGCGCCCCGTATTTGAGCCTTTATGCAACAGTTTTGGTCTAAACCACTTATCCACCACAAAAAATATTTGACTGTGATTTTGGAACTTTTCTAGAACATCCACTCAGTTGCTGGTTTGTTCGCCTCGATTCGCGGGGAGCACCCGGCCCAGGAGGATCAGATGCTAACGCGTAAGCAGCATGAATTGCTGATGTTTATTGATAAGCACCTGCGGGAGACCGGCTTTTCCCCTTCCTTTGAGGAAATGAAGGAAGCGCTCAATCTGCGGTCCAAATCGGGCATCCATCGCCTGATCACAGCCCTGGAAGATCGCGGTTTTCTGCGCCGCCGCGCGCATCGCGCCCGCGCGCTTGAGGTGATGCGCCTGCCCGAAGCCATGACGCCTAAGGTGAAGGAAACCGCGCCCAAGCCCGAAGCGCCGAATTTCGCGCCCAATGTCATTCGCGGCAATTTCGCCAATAACCTGCCCGGCAGCGCCGCGCGTGTGGCGGCTGAGGCCGCCGCGGTCCATCTGCCACTTTATGGCCGTATCGCCGCCGGCCTGCCCATTGAAGCACTGCGTGATAATGGCGCGAGTGTGGAAGTCCCCCTCGCCCTACTCGGCAATGGCGAGCATTACGCGTTGGAAGTCGCCGGTGATTCCATGGAGGAAGCCGGCATCATGGATGGCGATACTGTTATCATCCGCCGCACCGACACGGCCGAGAATGGCACCATCGTCGTCGCCTTGGTGGATGAGAATGAGGTGACGCTGAAGCGGCTCCGCCGGCGCGGCAACTCCATTGCGCTCGAACCCGCCAATGCGCGGCATGAAACCCGCATCTTCGGCCCGGATCGCGTGCGCGTGCAGGGCAAACTGGTGGGCTTGCTGCGGCGGTATTGAGATCGGGGCGCCGGGATTTGAGCGGCCCCCGTTCACCTGCGTTCACGGGAACCGCACAGAACCATTGTTTGGTCGCGTTTTCCGGAGAGCCAAGTGTTTCCACTTGGCTAGAAAACGCTCCCGCCGGCACCCCCTAACCCTCAATCCACTTTCACAACCAGCTTGCCAAAATTCTCGCCCCTCAGCAGGCCGATGAAAGCCTTGGGTGCATGAGTGAGGCCCTGCACCACATCTTCCCGCCAGCGGAGCTTGCCCTCGCGGATCCAGCCCAGCATTTGGGCGCGGAATTGCGGATAGCGCGGCCAGCCCGTGTCGCTCACAATAAAGCCCTGGATGCGGAGCCGCTTACGCACCACCGGACCAAGATTGGGGCCGGCCGGCGCGCCGGCGGCATCCGCGCCTGGCGCTTCATTATACTGCGCGATCATGCCGCACATCACCATGCGGCCGAAATCCTTGAAGCGCGGGAAGACCGCCGCCTGCACGGCGCCGCCCACATTCTCCCAATAGACGTCAATGCCCTCAGGCACCGCCGCATCCAATTGCGCGTTGAGATCGCTGCGATGATCAAGGCAGGCGTCAAAGCCCAATTCCTTCACCACGAAATCGCATTTCTTCGCCCCACCCGCGATGCCGATCACCTTGCAGCCCTCGATCTTGGCAATCTGCCCGGCCACCTGCCCAACGGCGCCGGAGGCTGCGCTGATCACCACCGTCTCCCCCGTTTTCGGCTGGCCGATATCGGCAAGGCCCGTCCAAGCCGTCAGCCCCGGCATGCCGAGCACGCCAAGGCTTGAGGAAAGCGGCGGATCGGCTTCCGGCACTTTGAACAGGCGCTCAGGCCCCACTACGGAAAATCGCTGCCAGCCAAAGCCACCGAGCACATTTTCGCCCGCCTTGAAATTCGGATGGCGGGATGCGACAACGACGCCCGCGGTCTGGCCCTCCATCACCGCGCCCAAAACCACGGGCTTGGCGTAGCTTTTCACATCCGCCATGCGCCCGCGCATGTAGGGGTCAAGTGACAAGTACTGCGCGCGCACCAGCACCTGCCCTTCGCTGGGTTCGGGGGCTGCGGTTTCGACAATGTCGAAATCCTCGGGCACCGGGGCGCCAACGGGGCGGCGCTTCAACAGGATTTGCAGGTTTTTTTCGGCCATGGGGGCCTCCTTCAATGCCTGTTCTTGCACGGCCAGCGGGGAAGCGAAAATAGGGCGCTGACAAAGGCGGCCTTCTGACGCAGTCTCCGCCGCCTCTAGTGCATATCCCCCTCACATCCGCTCACTGGACACGCACTAAACAGTTTGTTTGATCGCACTTTCCGAGTCGCCAAGTGGTAGCCACTTGGCTCGAAAAAGCTCAAATCCGGAGATTCGCCATGGCCCTGCCCGAAACCGAGACCCTGCACCTCGAAAGCCCGGAACCGCATATCCAGATCGTCCGCCTCAATCGGCCAGAGGTTTCCAACGCCTTCAACACGCAAATGGGGCGGGATTTGCACACGGTCTGGTCGGCGCTAATCGCTGAGCCCGGCGATATCCGCTGCGTCATCCTGACCGCGACCGGTGGGCGCACCTTTTGCGCGGGCGGTGACCTCAAGGAACGCAAAGGCATGACGGATGCCGCCTGGCGCCATCAGCATGAGATTTTTGAGCGTGCCTTCTGGACCATGCTGGATTGCCAAATCCCGATCATCGCCGCGGTGAATGGCCATGCCTATGCCGGCGGGCTGGAATTGGTGCTGGCGTCAGACTTTGCTTATGGCGTTACCAGCACGCGCTTTGCGCTGACGGAAGTGACCATTGGCATCATGCCAGGTGCCGGCGGCACGCAAACCCTGCCGCGTATTATCGGCGAACGCCGCGCCAAGGAAATCATCCTGACCGGCAAGCCCTTCACCGCCGAACAGGCGCTGAAATGGGGCATTCTGAACCGCGTCTGCGCGCCAGAGGACGTCTTGCCCGCCGCGCTTGAGACCGCGCGCGTGATCGCGGGCAATGCGCCACTTTCCATCCGCCAGGCCAAGCGTTCCATGCATTTCGGCTTGCAGATGGATTTGCGTAGCGCGCTGCGGTTTGAGGTGGAATGCTACAATCAATTGGTCGGCACGGAAGACCGGCAGGAGGGCATTTTGTCCTTCAACGAAAAGCGCAAGCCGGTATTCAAGGGAAGGTAGAACGCAAAACGCCCGCGGCAGTCTCGCGGCGCGGGCCTTGCTGCTTTTTTGATCACTCACCAAGCGTCGTTGAAATCCAGGTCTTGAGTGCACCCTTGGGCAGCGCGCCCACCTTGGTATCCAAGGGCTTGCCATCCTTGAACAGGATCATGGTCGGGATACCGCGCACCGCATAGTCATTTGGCGTCATCGGGTTCTCATCAATATTCACCTTGGCGATGGTGAGCTTGCCGGCGTATTCCGCCGCAATCTCATCCAGGATCGGCCCCACCATGCGGCAGGGGCCGCACCATTCGGCCCAAAAATCCACCAGCACCGCGCCGCTCGCTTCAAGAACATCGGTCTTGAAGCTCTCATCCGATACGGCCTTGGTCAGATCACCCATGAGGGTCTCCATCGATTTGCGGGCAGCGGAATGCGCTGCCCTTCCTTGGCCTGAAAATCGTGTGTCACCGCGCCTCGGTCAAGACGGGGGGTGCTCAGCGGGCTTGGCGGCCGGCCCCATACCAAGCATCGCCTTCGCCCACTCGCGCATGCTCTGGAAGGACACATAGAGCATCGGGATCATGAAAATACCGATGGTTGAGGCCGCAATCATCCCCCAAAACACTGGCGTGCCGACCGCGCGGCGGCCGATCTGGGACGCGCCTTCCGCCACCACCAACGGATAGAGGCCAAGGATGGAGGCGAAGGATGTCATCATCACCGCCCGGAAGCGGAGCTTGGCGCCGAGTACCGCCGCTTCCTGGATGGATTTGCCATGCAATTCGCGCTGTTCCTTGGCGAATTCAATGATCAGAATGCCGTTCTTCACGGCCAGCGCAATCAGCACCACAATCCCGACCTGCGCATAAAGGTCGAGCGAAAGCCCTGCCGCGCCGATGGACGCAATCGCCCCCAACACCGCAACCGCCACCGAAAGCAGCACGGGCACCGAAATGGTCCAGCTTTCATAAAGGGCGACCAGGAAGAGGAAGGCGAAAACCACCGCAAGGGCCAGGATCATCCCAGTCTGCCTGGCAGCGGCCTTTTCCTGCTAGGCGGTTCCAGTCCATTCATAGGAAATTCCTGCGGCAGGGTGGTAGCGCTCAGCCTTTCCATCGCTGCTCCATCGCTGCCAAGCCATCACCACTGCTGCCCCCGCCGCGCAGGACATGACCCAGCGCAGAGCATCGCGCGGGCATCCCTTGTCAGCGGAAGAGCGCGCGAAGAACGCCACCAAATCACGCGTGCGGGCGAAGGGCGAGCATCCGCTGCTGATCATCAAGCGGATTTTTGGTTTCACTCAAGTCCGCTATCGGGGCCTGGCGAAGAACGCGACGCGCTTTGCGGTTCTCTGTGCGCTTGCCCATCTCTACATTAAGCGGCGTGTTTTGATGCGATACTGTCACGCATGACGGGCGAATTGCGTCTGAAAGAGGGGAAAGACACCCCATTCCACCCCGAAAATGGGCAGGGAAGCGATCAACATTGGCAGGAACCTCAGCGGGATCACCGCGATCACGAAAAATCGACGCTAATTGCAGGGTTGATCAGGGGTTCCCTAGATCATTGTTTTTCGAGCATCTTCACACGTTCAGATTTTCCATCTGAAGGTGATCTGCTCTAGATCCTTTGATGCAACGCGCAGACCAGCGTGAATAATTGCCGCGCCGTGTCGAAATCCAGCGAAACTCGCCCCGCGAGCCGCGTGCGCAGCAATTCAGCGCCTTCATTATGCAGCCCGCGCCTTCCCATATCTATGGCCTGCACGCGGGATTCTGGGCCGCTTTCCGCGACCGCCTGTTCATGCGCTTCCACCACCATGTGGTAGTCCTTGATCAGCCGCCGGAAGGGGCCAAGCGCAAGGGCCAGCACATGCAACGTCGCGCCCGCTTCATTGCGGATATCAAACACCAGCCGACCTTCGCGCACGGCAAGCCCCAGCACATAAGGGCCCTTCGGCAGGCCCTCGGGGTCGAAGCGGTTATGGTGCAGCAAATCTGCAATCGCCTGGCGCCGATCTGCCTCAGCATAGGCAGACGGGGCCGGCGCTTCTTCGGGTAATTCAACGCGGATCAGGCGCTGTTCAGGCATCCAGCTTGCCACCCCGCAGCACCACGCCGCCTTCATCGCCCATCATGCCAAGGCGCATCATCCAGCCAAGCACGGCGCCCTTGATGGGGCGCAGCAGCAGGGTGCAGATAATGGTAAACAGCGGCAGCCAGATCACCATATGCAGACAGATCGGTGGCATATAGGCCCTTTCGACCCAGAGCACGGGCGGCACGAGCAGATGCCTCGTGATTAGGATGGTGAAATAGGGCGGCGCATCATCGGCGCGCAGCCGACCGGTGGGCGCGCCACAGCTTTCGCAAGCCTCTGCCACGCGCAGATACCCGGCGAAGAGCCGCCCCTGACCGCAAACCGGGCAGAGCCCCTTCAGCCCGCGCAGCAGGCCATCCCGCGCGCTCGGCGGCTGATAGGGCAGGACGGGGGGCGTGCGATCCGGTTCCCAACGCATGATTGCTCCGATCCTCGCGAGGCTGCCCTGGCGTTGAGCAGCGCAGCAATAGGCTCGAAGTGCCGCCTGATCAAGCACGACTTGCACTTTTGCTGCCCAAGGATGCAGCATATCATTCATGAATGAACGCATCCTGCTGATCAACCCGAATTGCAGCTTAAACTGCACGGATGGCATTGCAGCCGCCGTCGCTCCCTTTTCTGCCCCCGGCCTGCCACGCATTGACGTGACGCGCCTGGAAGAAGGCCCATCCGCCATCGTGACCTGGCGGGATTGGTATGCCGTGGCGGAGCCGCTCTGCCGGCGCGTCGCGGCCGAAGCAGCCGATGCCTATATCATAGGCTGCGTTTCCGACCCGGCGATTGAAGCGGTGCGTATGGTGACCGATAAGCCCGTTTTCGGCCCTTTACGTTGTTCCATCGCCGCGGCGCTCAACCGCGCCGAGAGTTTCGGCATGATCGCCTTCACCGATAAATCTAAGCCGCGCCAGCGCCGCGTGTTGCAAAGCATGGGGGCGGAGGCGCGGATGGTTGCCTCCATTGCGCTTAATCTGGATATGGAAGTGCTCACAGACCCGGTGGCCCCGCGCGCGCGTATTCAGGCGGTGGCGCGGGAATTGGTGGCTTTGGGGGCTGAGGCCGTGATCCTGGGTTGCGCCGGCATGGCGCATCACCGCGCGGCAGCGGAGGATGCCTGTGGCGTGCCGGTGATTGAGCCCAGCCAGGCGGCAGCGGCGCAGGCGATATTGGCGGTGGTGGCGGCGCGCGGCTGAGCCCACGGCCGACGCCGCGGGAAGCCCTGCGCGCCCCAGGGACGCTATGTGCAGAATGGCGCGTTATTAACACTTCGGGTGGTTGGCCTTTGTTGTTTGTTGCTTTTCTGCGACACTGAAAAAAGAGGGTGGTTAATTGCTGCCTGCCCGGGACCGCCTAGCATCCAAGGCGATCCTTGTAATAACATGATTTTGCGGAAAACTATGCAAACGCCAATGGTTTACGCCGAATATAAACGTGTTATTCCAGCTTTGCCCCCGACTCCTGGGACTGTTAAACGCAACAAGAAGCTCCTTCTGTTCCACCAAACGGGGAACCTATGTCTTTTTGCCCGGAGACTGGCGGAAAGGTGTAGAGCGGGGTAGCGCACCATGGACTGCAGCGCCGGTGTGGGCGTGGATGAAAGTGTCTGAGGAGTTTTGGTTATGGATGGTATCGATACGATTTTGTGCCGAAACAACGAAACTTGGCCGGGCACTTGAGGCCAGAGAAACTCAGGTAACGACACTGTGCAGGGGCTTGCCGGGCAAGACTCCATTGATAGTGGCAATGGTAATGACTGCTTGGGTGGTGGCAGTGGTTCTGACACGCTGGTCGGCGGCATCGGCGATGATACGCTTTTTGGCGGTGGCGATGGCGATGGCGGTGCGGATATCCTGGATGGCGGCGCCGGTAGTGATGTTTTGCAGGCGGGCGCCGGCGATGATTTCGTCTCCGGGGGCTCGGGTAACGACGCCATTGCCGGATCAGAAGGTCTTGATACCATCAATGGTGACGATGATCATGACACCATTGACGGTGGGGTCGAAGACGACACCCTCTCGGGTGGAAATGGTAATGATGACGTCACGGGCGGTGATGGCGCCGATTCGATTTATGGTGGGCTTGGCGATAATCTGATCAAAGGTGATGGCGGCACGTTCAATACTTTGGACTTGGCCGTCTATCTGCCGGCAGCCGCCGCAGTCACGGTTGACTTGCTGAATGATTCGGCCAGCGGCGCGGATGACAATGATACGCCGACCAGCATTGAAGCGGTTCTTGGCAGCAATCATGGTGATTCCTTACTGGGGTCAAACGCCAACAATTCCCTCTATGGCGCTGGTGGCAACGATTGCATCCAGGGCATGCAGGGCAGTGACCTGCTTGATGGCGGCAGCGGTTCATCCGATTGGGTGATTTATGACGCTGCTGCGGGCGATGTTTCGGTCAGTCTTCAAGCCGGTTCTGCGACTGGCGCGGGCACGGATCGGCTTTTGGGGGTTTGAGAATGTTCCCGGCAGCAGTTTCAACGATACGCCGATCGCCGCCAACGCGACCGACAACATTCTTTACGACGCCAATGGCAATGACTGCCTGCTTGACTTGGCTGGAAATGATACGTGGCTTGGCGAGAACGGCAACGACACGCTTCTGGGCTGCGCTGGCGCCGATACGCTCGATGGTTGCGCGAATGATGACCAGCTTGCTGGTGGTGACGGCAATGACAGCCTGTTGGGCGATGCGGGCGCGGATACGCTGGATGGCGGTGCGGATAACGATACGCTGGATGGCGGCAATGGCAGCGATACGCTGATTGGCGGCATCGGCGATGACTCGCTGTTTGGCGGTACGGATACTGGCGCCGACTCGCTGGTGGGCGATGCTGGCAACGACACGCTGCTGGGCGGCAATGGCACTGACAGCCTTGTTGGCGGCGAGAATGACGACCGACTGGATGGCGGTGAGGGCGATGACAGGCTGCTTGGTCAAGATGGCAATGACAGCCTCTCTGGCGGCATCGGCAACGATACCCTCGCCGGAGGCAATGGTGACAACACTGTCAATGGTGGATCTGGCGACGATAATCTGGATGGTGGCTCTGGTAACGACTTGCTGTCTTATGCGGGGGCGACCGGCGGCGTCACGGTAGATATGGACGCAGGCCTTGCGACGGCGAGTGCGGATACCGTCGCAGGCTTCGGAAGCGTTCAGGGTTTGGATAACAACGACAGCCTACTTGGCAATAGCTCGGCCAATGGTCTGTTCGGTGAGGCCGGCAATGACACCATCTCTGCCGGCGGCGGCAATGATACAGTGCTCGGCGAAAATGGTGCCGGCTCACTCGCTGGCGGGGATGGGGTGGATAGTCTCATCGGTGGCGCGGGGAATGACTGGTTGGACTTCGACGCCGGTGATGAACGCTTCACCTATTGGACCAGCGACAGCTATGGCAATGAAACGCTGGATGGTGGCGCGGGTAACGATACGCTGGACCTTGGTGTGGGCTGGAATTCCGGTCCGGTCGCCACCGTCTGAATTGGTTAATTACCAACGGGCTGACGGGACAGTCATCTGGACGCAGGGCTGGGAAAGCGTGATCTGCTTTGCCGAAGGCACACGGGTCATGACACCAATTGGCGAGGCTGCGGTAGAGAACCTCCGCGCTGGAGACGTGGTGCTTGCGATGCGGGGTGGCGAGGCAGGGTTTGAGACGCTGCGTTGGGTTGGCTCCATGGATGTCGCGGTGCCGCGTGATGCGGTGATGGCGGCGAAGACAGCGCCGATCCTGATCACGGCGTGTGCCTTGGCGGATGGCCTGCCGGCGCGTGATCTGCGCGTCAGCCCCGATCACGCGATCGAGGTTGATGGCTAACTGATCCCGGCCAAGCATCTGGTGAATGGCACAAGCATTGTGCAGGAAGCCTGGTGCCAGCGCGTGACCTACTTCCACCTTGAATTGGAAGCGCATGGGCTGCTGCTGTCTGAAGGGCTCTGGAGCGAAAGCTACCTGGATGATGGCAACCGCCATGCCTTTAATAATGCGGGCCTGATGGGGCTGTTCCTCGACTTTGAGGCGGAACGCTTAGCGGGTCAGTATGACACGCAAGCCTGCCTGCCGGTGCTGCGTGAGGGTCTGGCGCGGGCGAAGCAGGTGAAGCGCGGCGGGTGACGGCAGGGGGCAGGGCTTACCTGACCCCGTGAATGAATACCCCGGCCCGGTAGGGCCGGGGCCAGTTAGTTGTGCTTACAGTTTCTTGGCCACTATGGTTGCCGGTCTTGTGGGTCAGACCAGCGTCTTCTGTATCCGATGCGTGAACTTCAGCGATACCCGCGTCGGTTGACCAAAAACCCTACGACGACTTGCGCCGCCACCAGCGCCGCGCCGAACATAAAAATACTGCCAAAGGCCGCGCGAAATGCCTCCATGCCCGCGAGCCCACGCGCCACGCCCGCAACCTCAAGCGCGGCAAAAACCGTGCTCAGCAGGGACGCGGCGGTGACCACACCAAGCGTGCGCGATACCTGTGAAAGGCTGCCCGCCACACCGCGATCCTCACGCGGCATGCGTTCCAGCAATAGATCGGTCACACTCACCTGAAACAGGCCAAGCCCAATGCCTTGCAAGGCCAGCGCGGCCACAATCAGGAAAAGCGCGCCGCCTGACTCGCCAATGGCGCCAATCAGCCAAAGCCCAAGCGCAGCCACCACCGAACCAATCAATGCCAGCCGCGCCGCGCTGATGCGCGACAGCAGAAACCCGGCGAAGGGAGATGCCGCCATCGCCGCCAAATGCCCAATCGCCAGAACCAAGCCTCCCCAACCCGCCAGCAGGCCGAGGCCGTGCAGCACCAGATAGGGAATGAACAGCAATACCGCGAAACAGGAAAAATTCACGACAGCGGTGGCAACACAGGCAAACAGGAAATCCGCATCGCGAAAATATTTCAGCGCAATCACCGGCCGTGCGATGCGCCCCGCATGCCTGCCATACCACCAGCCCAGCACTAAAAATCCAAAGGCCAGCGCCAAGGATGAGGGATTGCCCGCCGCGAGATCCGGCGCACGATTAATGCCCAGCAGCAGGCAGCACATCATGCTCGTGATCAGCGCCGCGCCGATCAAATCAAAATTCTCGCGCTCTGCCGCGCGTGGTGGGGCGCGCAGGAATACGCTCAAGGCCAGCGCAAAGGCTGCGAGTGGTGCGCGATACCAATAAACTGCGGACCAGCCGAAATGTTCCACCAGCACGCCACCAATTAACGGCCCCAAGCCACCACCGGCAGCAAAGCCAAAGGCGTAAAAGCCCAGAATGCGCGGGCGCAAATCCTCGGTAAAATGGCTGGTGGCCAGCGCCGGCCCGCACCCAATCACCAACGCCGCGCCAATCCCTTGCAGAACACGCGCCGCCAAAAGCCAGGCGTAGTTTTCAGCGGTGGCGCAGAGGATGAAGGCCAGGATGCTCCAGGCCAACCCCAGGCGATACACGCGCAAATAGCCGAAAATATCGCCAAGCCGGCCAATGCCCAGCATCAGGCTGCCATAGGTCAGCACATAGCAAATCACCACCCATTGAATACCGGTGCGCCCAAGATCAAACCGCGCCGTAATCGCCGGAAAGGCGATATTCACGGATGTATCCAAGGGCACAATCAACGTGCCGATGGCGATAATGACCAGCACCAGAAGTCCTGGTGCGCCGATGCGGGAAAGTGTTGCCTCAGCGCGCAAGATACCAGGCTTCCAGCGGACTAAGCCCCGCCAGGGCACCAACACCGACCAGGATCGCCGCCGCCAAGCGGCGCGCAAAATACTGCACCGTCACCACCTCCACTGTCGCCACCCAACCCTTCCAGCCATGTACTGCGAGAACCGGCATGGCATAGGCCATGAAAATCGGCCCCGGCAGATGCTGCAAGACCACTTCCATATAACGCGGCGGGCGGAGCGCCCGAAACAGCGCATAGCCGCCTGCGCGGCAGAGGTAAGTCGCCAGCGCCATGCCAATAATGGCAAGCAGCACATCGGGGCGCAGCGTCATTCGCGGCGCAGCTCAAACCAAGCGCCCAGCACCGCGCCAGCAAATGCATCGATCAGCAGCGGCCAGGGCTGGCCAAGCCCTGCCTTCCAGGCCAACACCGCCAAAACGCCCGCCAGCAACCAAGGCCATTAATCACGCCGCACACCACGCCATAGCGGTACAAGGATTACCACAAAAGTCGCGATGGCAGCGAAATACAGCGGATGCCCTGCCGGAAACCGCACCGCCGATCCTATCATATGCCTAAGCCCGACCGAGATATTCCAAAAGCACCAAAGCGTCACACCAATGCCGAGCAGAAATCCGGCATCGCGCCCGCCGCGCCGCTGCTCGGCGGCGGAAAGCGCGAAGGCATGATCCACCATGAAGGCCAGGCTGCCCCAAAGCTGCACACCACGCAGCTTATCGAGCCAAGGCGCCAGCGCCGCACTCATCGGCGCCATGCGGATATTCACCACAATCGCGGCAATTGTGGCGGCCAAAATCGGCGCCGGGTCGTACCAAAGCTCCAGCGCTAATAATTGTGACGAACCGGCAGAGAGCAGCGCTGCCATCAGCACAGTTTCAAGCCAGGACAGCCCCTTCTGATCGGAAATGACACCGACCACCAACCCAAACGGAAAAGTAACGATCACCAAAGGCAGGGCTGTCCGGATGCCATGCGCCACGCCATGCCGGGTGAAGACCACTGGCCCCTTGCCTTCCGCCCGATCACTCATCCGCGCCGGCCTGCCAGAAGCATTTCCTCGGCCTGATCGGGCTCCTTCGCTAGGGCGCGGCGCGCAACCGCTTGGGCAAAGCCACCGCGCGCGAGGGCTGCCAGCGCTTTCAAGCGCGCCGTCGCATCAGGGGCCTTACGCGCAAAGGGGCCAATCCGGCGACGGCGGCAAAAGGCGATGGCGGCCAGAAGCTCAGCCTCCTCGCCTTCCGGCAGGGCAGCGGCGGCGGTCTCGCTCTCGATCCCCTTGGCGGCAAGGTGCGCGGCGATGGCGCGGCGGGAATGGCCGGATCGCGCCAGCCGCCGGGCGCGGCTTTCGGCAAAGGCGGCATCATTCACTGCACCAGCCGCGACCAGGCTTTGCGCGATGCTGGCGATCTCCGCGGTTAGCGCGGCGGTCGCTTGGGCAATCGCTTCCCGCGGCAGGCCCTCAGCCTCGGCAGCGCGGACCCAGCGCGCCACACGGCGTTCCAAGACGCGCCGGAGCCCCGCCTCGGTCGCGGCAAAGCGCGCCAGATGGGCAAGCGCCGCTTCCCTGAGCCGCGCCGCATTGGGCGGCGTGCCGGCGGGGCGGCGGGGGCGTTTAGCGGCATCGGACATGGTTGCTTCTTGGCATGGACAGGTCGTGCCGCACAAACCGCTTCAAAGCGGCGATTTCCGCGCTATAATCGTTCTAATCGTTTGGTCGCGTTTTCCGAGCCGCCAAGTGAGTTCACTTGGCTCGAAAACGCTCCAGCACTACGATGGAGAGGATCCATGAATGTCACGATTACCCCCGCCAATCCGGCGCGGCCCGATTTTGTCGGCGTGGTTGCCGGCATTGATCTTAAAAACCCCGTCAGCGCTGCCGATGCCGCCGCCATTGATGCCGGCATGGATAAGTTTGGCGTGCTGGTCTTCCACGGCCAGGACATCAATGACGAAAAGCAATTGGCCTTCAGCCGCCATTTCGGCCCGCTGGAAACGGCCACCGGCGATATCGCCAAGGCCGCTGATCGGCGCCTTTCGATGGAGGTGAATGACATCTCCAACCTCGACAAGAATTCCAATGTGCTGGCGCGCGATGATCGGCGGCGCCTGTTCAGCCTGGGCAATATGCTCTGGCACAGCGATTCATCCTTCAAGGCGACGCCCGCGAAATATTCCCTGCTCTCGGCACGTGTGATCCCCGGCGACGGCGGTAATACGGAATTCGCCGATATGCGCGCTGCCTGGGATGCGCTTGACACAGCTATGAAATCGGAAATTCGAGAGATGATCACGGATCACAGCCAGATCTTCTCGCGCGGGGTTCTGGGCTTCACCGATTTCACGGAAGAAGAACGCCAAAGATGGGCGCCAGTACCGCAGCGCCTGGTGCGCCGCCATCCCAAGACCGGGCGGCTTTCGCTATTTCTTTCAGCCCATGCCGGACAGATCCATGGCATGCCGGTGCCCGAAGCGCGCGCCATGCTGCGTGACCTGACGGAACACGCAACCCAGCGCGAATTCGTCCATGCGCATATTTGGCGCGCGCATGATCTGGTGATGTGGGACAACCGCGTGACCATGCATCGCGCGCGGCGCTACCCGGCCGACAAGCCGCGCGATCTGCATCGGACGACCGTTGCTGACAGTGCGCCAACCTTGGCGCAGGCGGCTTGAACTCTGGTGTCGCGGATCGCAAGCGATCCGCCCGCAAGCGTGATCCGTTACACGGATCACGCTTGCCTTGAATGTGCGCGACTGATTCATCGCTTCGGTGATGCCACCTTCGCAGATCAGGCGCGGAGCCGCCGGCGCGCACCTCCGCGCGCTTTGCTTCGCAGCATACGCGGCGGCGCCCATTCGGGCGCTCGCGCGCCTTCGGCGGGCGTTAGGGCATGTTGCGTTCACATGGGTTCACGCAGCCGCTCTAGATCGTTGTTTTTCGTGCATCTTCACATGCTCAGATTTTCCATCTAAACGTGATCTGCTCTAGAGGCTCTGGGCCAACATAACGAGGCTCTGTTCATCCACCTTGCCGCAAAATCCGTCGGCAATGTTCCAGTGACGCTTCGATCAGATTATCCGTCGCTTCCGGTGTGCGGAAGGCGGAATGGGTCGAAAGCGTCACATTGGACAGTTTCGTCAGCGCATGGCCTGCCGGCAGCGGCTCGGTAACAAATACGTCCAAACCCGCGCCGCCCAAATGGCTGGAAGCGAGTGCCTCCACCAGCGCATCCTCATCCAACACGGCGCCGCGCGCCGTATTGATCAGCAGCGCGCCTTGGCGCATGCTGGCGATATGCGAGCGCGACAAAAAACCACGCGTTTCATCATTCAGCAAAAGATGCAGGCTGACGACATGGCTTTCCGCCAAAAGCCTGTCCAGATCGATAAATTCAATGCCATGTACGGATTTGGGACTGCGATTCCAGGCCAGCACGCGCATGCCAATACCCTGACAAAGCCGCGCCATTTCCGCGGCAATGCCGCCAAAGCCAATCAGCCCAATCGTCTTGCCGGTAAGCTGCATGCCATCGGTGCGCGGCCAGCCGCCGCCCATGATGGCGTGATGCATATTGCCCAAGCCCCGCGCCGCGCCCCACATCAGCGCGAAGGCCATCTCCGCCACCGCGGTATTGCCATAGCCCTTGATGATATGCACCTTCACGCCGCATTCGGCATCCAATTCCTCGGGGTTCATGTAGGAACGCGCACCGGTGCCAAGGAAGACGATGTCTTTCAAATCCGGGCAGCGCTTGATCACCGCCAGCGGGCAATGCGTATGGTCATTGATCATGATCTGCACACCCTGCAGCACGCCGGGCAGATAATCCGGGCGGATATCGGGCGTTTCATGAATGGCCATCGGCAGATCATCGGCGCGATGGAGCTTTCGCATCACTGCGGCAAGGGAAGCATTGGCATCAATAAAGGCTGCGCGCATGGAAGGGCCTTTCAGCGTGGGATCACCCATCAACCTGGAAATGACGCAGCGCCGCCTGATCCCAGTCAAGCCCAAGCCCAGGGGCATTGGGCACCAGCGCCATGCCATCCCGCACCACCAAGGGCTCGCGCAGAAGGGGGGCGGCGATATCCAGATGTTCCAGATAATGCGCGGTCGGTGTCGCTTGCAGCAAATGTGCGCTGACTTCGACAAAGATATGCGATGACATCGGCATACGATGCGCCGCCGCCATGGCAGCCGCGCGCAGCCAGCCGGTGACACCACCAATCTTCATCGCATCCGGCATGCAGAAATCACAGGCTCCAGCGGCCAAGGCGCGCTGCATGCCGGCGGGGCCCCACCAGTTCTCCCCGCCCTGGATGGGGATTTCGAGCCGCGCGGCAAGGGCCGCCATCCCCGCATCATCCTGCACCGGCAACGGTTCTTCCAGCCAGCGCACATCAAGCGCCTGCAACGCACGCCCGCGCTGTTCTGCTTCCGGCAGCGTTAGCGCCTGATTGTAATCCACGAAAATCGCGACATCATCGCCGACCACGCCGCGCACTGCGCGCACCGTCGCCAGGTCATCTTCCAGCCGTGGATGGCCGAGCTTGAATTTCACCGCCCGCGCGCCGAGCCGCGCCGCCGCCTGGCCGGCTTCTTCCGCGAGCATCGCCGGCCCCCAACCACGGAGCGAGGCGTATATCGGCATAGGCCGTGTCTCGGCGCCCAGCATGGCGTAAAGCGGCAGGCCAGCGCGGCGGGCAAGCGCATCCCAGAGCGCCATATCCATAAGCGAAAGCGCAATCTGCACCAGGCCTTCACTGCCCAGAATGCGAAACCCGTCATGCAATTCGCGCCAGAGCGAAGTTGGCGCCAAGGGCCGCCCGATCAGCCCTTCCCCAATCGAACGCGCGAGTGACGCCGTCGGCCCCAATGCAGCGCGCGTATAGGGAAAGACATAGGCCGTGCCGGTGTCGCCATCATTGGTCGTGACATCCGCAATCACCAAGGGCGCGCGGGGAATGACATTCAGGCTATTGCGCAGCGGCGGGTCAATTGGCGCATCCACGCAGTGAATGGTGATCGCGCTGATGGTGGTTTGGGTCATGCGGGGCCTCCGGCGCGACTCTGGCCCGGCGCTGCGTTACTGTCACCACATGCCGGCGCGGCTTGCGAGCGCCACATTCAATTCAGCGCCCAGCAGCACGACATATACGCTGACATAGAACCACATAAGCAGGCCAACCGTGGCACCAAGTGGCCCATACATGGCGTCGTAAGTTGCGAAGTCGGAGACATAAAGGCTGAAGGCCGCCGACACCAAGGCCCAGACCAGGGTGGCCATGATCACACCTGGCAGGATGCGCCGAATCGGCAACCGCCGCGATGCTGGACCCAACCGATACACCGCCATCAGCGAAAGCCCCACCAGCAGCAAAAGCGTCAGCAGCGAAAGCCCACGCAATGACAGGGCACGCAGCGCCGGCAGTCCAAACAGCGCCAGAATGCCGGGCAAGGCAACCAGCGCCGCTATCGCAATCACCGCCGCAATCGTCGCCGCCAAAGTCAGCCCAATGGCCAGCGCGTGGTAACGAAAGAAGGGCCGTGTTTCTTCCACATGATGCGCCATATTCAACGCGCCGATGGTCGCGCGCGTGCCGGCGGACGCACTCCAAATCGCGATGGCGGCGCTCAAAATCGCGCTCAATTCCAGGCGCGGGCGCGGCGCTTCAACCAAATCATGCACGCGGGTCGCGATCATCTCAAAGGTGTCTTCGGGGACCAATTCGCGCAGTACTTGAAGCTGCGGTTCCACCGTCGCCGCGTCGAACACCATGCCATAGAGCGAAATCAGCAGGAAAATGCCGGGAAACAGTGCCAGCATGGCGTAGAAGGCGCAGCCTGCGCTGGTCAGGGCAATGCGGTCGGAAGCGGAAGCCCGCAGCACGCGCATGATAATGGCGGTAGCGCCGAATTGGGCTGTCTCAGCTTGCGACATGCCCCGTTATAGGATCAGGCCAGCGAACAGCGGAAGCTTCAGGCCTTGGCGCGTTCGGGCACCTCATAGGCGCGTTTCGCAGAAGCCCTCAGCTCCAGCGGAGAGATGCGACCGTCTTGTCCCTATCGATCCGCTGGAGCATGGCAGCGAGCGTATTGCCCGTGGGTGTCCCCGGACCGGCAGTTCTTGCCGGGCTTTGCCGCAATTCTTGCAGCATGGGTGCGAATTCTTTTCGCCCCCCTGCGACGTCAAGCCGAGCCGC
>Ga0194130_10000707_pt1 | contig 59607 bp, 53 predicted proteins | sample TA2KigsurfametaG_FD_160084 | JGI IMG/M metagenome (GOLD analysis project Ga0194130, IMG submission 160084) | Freshwater microbial communities from Lake Tanganyika, Tanzania - TA2015050 Kigoma 12 surface | ecosystem: Environmental > Aquatic > Freshwater > Lake | place: Tanzania: Lake Tanganyika...
GACGGGCAGCGTCAACGTAAGACTTGTTGGCGGCGTGGGTGTCCTGTGTCGGGGTGCCGACATGAATCCTTCCGCTACCATCACGCTTGGCGAGTGTGCCGCCAGTTGCGTCCGCTGTTGCGGCGGTTAGGTCGTTGAAATGCGCGGCGGTTAGCAAGCCCGCGCTGTCCGCATCGGCAAGATTGAGCGTGATGGTAATCGTGCCGTTTTCTTCGTTGAGTGTTATCGCATCTGTGTGCGCGCCACCCTTGACGACATTGTGGAGCATCTTTCTCCACGCGGAACCCGAATAGACCTTGATGGTGTCTTCGGTTGAGTTGTAGATGAGGCGACCCTCGAAGTTGCCCGAACCAGGGTCAGAGGACGCGAACTCAAACGTGGCATTAATCAGTTGGTTCTGATTAAGGTTTATATTCGTTAGGAACTTCTGAGCCATTATTTACCTCACGTCAAATAGGCGTAACCACTGAAAGGAGCCGAAAAAAGAACTCTTATTTGTGTGTCACTATCATACACTATTTCCCCATAAACCTTGGTTGATGCTAAATCAACCACCGTGACAGACGGGCGTCCACCGAGCGCATGCACAATCGTCCATGTGGATGAGGCAGCGTTTTGAGTATGGACATGGCGGTCATTGAGAACTGCTTCATCTACCGTCAAAGAAGTGAGGGCGGTGAAAAACGGCGCGTCCGGCCACCCTGCTATTGTTTTGGGTCCGTAGAAATCACCAGTATCTACATCAATGTAAATATCTCCGACGTTTCCGTAGTCCGACGGGATATTGGGCATTAGATTTCCACCTCAATCTCCCAAGGAACACCGCTCCCGTAAACCAAGGACTGCCTATTAATGAGACCTGGAATAGTTACACGTACAACGTTTGGTTCTTCGGCAACAATTTGAACAATGTTGCGTTGGTCCTCAACAACAACATTAAAATCAGCATTATTCAGGTTCACGGGAATCGTCGGCATCAGCGCGTAACCTCTTTCTCCAGACGGAACTCGCCCCTCAAAACTTTAAAAACTTTACTTGTTGAGGTTTGTACGATTTCCAAATCGTAGTAACCGCCTCTTGTCAAGCCTGCCGTCTCACCTGCGGTCAATTTAAGTTCAATGATTCCACTTGCGTTATATAGAACTATGCGCCCATTGGCGGTGCTGAGTTCAATCAAGGGGCTGCCGGACGAATCAACCTCCCGACGCACCTGCATTCTCGCCGTGTAACCAGTGAGATTGTACGGTGATTCATCAGAATCCATCAACTCAATCTCACGCACAAAGGTAGAACCTTGGTCGCATATGATGTTATATCTACCAGCCAGCATTTGTTACCTCGACACAAAACCTGTGTCTTATTATAAAGGAAAACAGATGTAGTGGTAGGGAAGTTACTTCTTTTTCTTGCCGTGTTCGTTAATCGCTGCTTGTGCTGCCTGAAATAGGGCGGTGGTCGTTTTGTCGCCAATTTTCGTGGAAAGCCACGCGAGGGCTGTCAAGGCGACGGGCATAAGAAATGCCACGGCTTCCGTGCTTAAACCAGCCTTATCTGCGGCATACGCAAGAACGCCTAGCGCTGCTCCCTTTACTGCTTGGTCACCCAAGTTTGCTTTTACGTTGCTGTTCATCGTTACTCCCTTAACTATTCGTTATCTTCTGATTCTTCTGGATTAGCAAAATCAACTTCACCTTCGGCAAGCATTCCGCTTGCCGAGTGAAGCATCCCGTAAGCAAGCCATGGTGTCATGGTTTGAGAAACGGCTAAGTGAAGATTTTGGGTCTCTTCATCGGCAACTTCTGCGATGATGATGTAATTTGTGACGATTTTGTCTGGCAAGGCGTTTTTGATGGAATTCTGAATATCTTGCATCATTTGCTCTTGCTTCGCATCGTCGTCAGACATTGCACCACCCTTCTTCGGGATAACACAATTTTACACGATACTTTCCCACAGGACGGTGAGGAAACATTTAAGATATTAGTTCGTGGGTTACTATGAGCCCCAGTGGTCGCGCAGGTTCAAGCACCAGCAAAACATTCGGGTTTGATTGACCGACCGACAAACCACTAGAGCCATAAGTTTGACCTATTTTGGTTTGGAATGCAACCGTATTCACACCAACCGTATAATTTACTGTTTTGTCGCCATCCAACAAAAGTTTTATCGCTTCAACCATTGCAGTAATAGTTCCCGCGTTATGACCGTAGTATCCGTTTTCTACCTGCCATTTAAAGAACGCAGCAACACCGCCAGAAAGTCCACCAACTGATGTTTCTGACGTCGCAATTACAGAAGTTGAATCCAAAACACCGGAAGTTGCGCTGTCCAAAACAAATTCTGTCCACTCTTCGCCCTCAGTGGATGGCTCAAAAGTTACAATAAGTTCTCGCCCCCTGAACTGAGCCAACCACTTCAATTGGTCTAATCTATCTATCAATATCGGTGAGATGAGGGCATTATATGTTTCAATCTCCGATTCCTCAAAACCTTGACTTTCATTTCTATAAATGAAAGATTTTAAGGTTTCTTGAACCTTTGTCAACGAATGTGTCATGACATCAAATAAACGAATCAAAGGAAACTGCACAGAATTCGTCGTCGGGTCTGCAAAATCGTTTTCTAGCAACAAGTTTGGCAACAACGGAACACATTCTAAAAGAAACTCGTTTTCAAACGCATCACCCAACATGGTGATAGTCGGACGAGAGATGTTCACATCCCCCGCAACCGAATCAAAAACGATTTCAATTTCAAACCCCATGGCATAGCGAACATCATTTCCGTCGTCTGTCAAAGCCAGCATTCTCGCCCGTAATAGTTTCCATGTCGGCTCGTCCTGTACGCCGAGCAGATAGTGCAGGGTTCCCCATTCTCCCACAACCCTGTCGTTTGCATCGGTGGACAGTTCGTAATTGCCAGTTGCTGTGTTATATGTAGCCACTGTCCTGATATTTCTCATTCGCAAAACACAATTTTTTGTAGCACGAACCCAAACAAAAGACACAATGTCATCGTTCAAATCTGTGGCACCAGAAACCGAAAATTGTGAAGGAATGTCTGTTGCGGGGTTCAACCAATCATTGAAGTACACGGACCCCGAAATATCGCCGTTTGCCAGTAAAGACCCGTATTCTGAATCCTGATATACGGTCGTGCTAGGGGACAAAGAAAGCCCACCTTCGGCACGCCACAAATCGCTCAACTGAGCGAAGGCAACAGGCTCCCTGAATATTCTTTCTGATTCATCAATGTAATTAACTACGGTCATGTCATGTAGCCGTAGTCGTGCAATTACCGATAGGTATCGCTCCTTTTTGCAGGAGTGTTATATCACCGCCAGCAGCCGTTGCAAGTAAGGGTACCGCAGACGGAAGCGTTGACACAACAGAAACCACATAGGACACACCGTCAACTTTTGCTGCCATCGCACTCAATTTTCTTTGGTCAATGGAAGATTCAAAATCCCATCCGTTAATAGAAAGGTAATCCTCAACTACTTTAGAAACAGCAAGCGAAACGGACGCAGTAGAAAAATTTGCTAGTGTTTTTACAGAAATAGCAACATCGACAGCAAAAGTATGCGTATCGTGCATATAAATTTTCAAGCCAGCAACTGTCTTGAGTTCCAAATCTTCTTCAATTATCAACTTTTGTGCGACGGATATCGGTTCACCTTCGGAATCACACATTGATACCGACACGGCGCCACCAACATTTGCAGTTGCAAATTGCATTCCGTTGGCAAGATACACATGCCCTACGGTCGTCGCTGCGGAAGCGATGTCGGCATTGGTTCTTGAATAAGTAAAAGTTGTGGAAGTTGGTGTTGCCACAACCATGTATGTTCCGTTATACACGGTATTTGTCATCTTGGCGACGACAACAGAGTTGCCAACACTCAATTCATGCGCATACCGTGTAGTCAGAGTCACGGTATTCGCAGCGAGAACAGCGTTAATCACGTCAGTTTGTTTTGCCTGCGTCAAATCGTAAACCTTAAATCTTGCGACAGTTGGATAGGTGGTGGCTATATAGTCCGTCATTTGTGAGGCTGTTGCAAGTGACTTATTCAAAGAGCCGAGAAACGTTGCGCCTCTTGAAAAGTACTCCTCATCTGTTTCTGCGTCAGTTCCTTTTGTGCTCAGCGAAGCCAAGGTCATATCAAAAATGAACGGGCTCGTTGAAACGAGTGTAAGTGGTGACCCGACTGGGATATCGGGATACTCCGATGGCGTAACAGCCTCAACTGCTGTGGTTCCAGAAGTATTTCCCGAAGCGATGACCAAATCGTTGATGGTCTCAAACAAAAACTGTGTCAATACACCATCAACCAACACGTCAAACGAAACAACGGTTCCAGCGCTAATTGTCACGCCGGTGTTTACGGTCACGTCAAATGTTACGGTTCCTTCCGATGGTGTGGCACTAATTCTGTTGAAACCCATGAGTTTCAGCAATCCCTCCATCAACCCGTTTGGTAGACGGTTGGCTGCGTCAACCATGTATGCCGTTTGAAAGGATGTCGCCTCTAGGAGGGCATTTTCAACTGTTCCGAGTCTCGGAGTGAATTCAGGAAAAGATGTTTGTGCATACTCAACCGCATCTTCGTAAACCTCATCCGCATCTAAGTCAAAAACGGTGAAATCTACATATTCTTGAAAATTTGGGTTGGACATAATTAGGTAACTTTCTTAAATTTTATTTTTAGATTAATATTTCCGTCGCTATCTGCTCTCGTTACTGTTGAGTCTTCAGAAACTAGGATTTCTGGAACATACGATGCCGCCTCGTTTATGAGGGTGGTCAAAGATTTACCCGAAAAAGAAGGGTCGTCTATACCGAAAAGTCTGCTCAATGCAAGTTCGCCTTTTTGTATTTGTATCGCGTTTCCGAGCAGCGTTGCATAAAATTCGTCGGTGCCGTCAGTAATCGTTTCCATTGTGCTGTCGAAATTGAAAGCAATAGGCAGACGTAAAGTGTTCATAGTTTTCCGATTACCACGCCTTCATCCAAAGAGTCGTTAATCAAGAGTACCACCACGCGGTCTCCGACAACAGGCAAGACGAGGGAACCGTACACGCCTTGAATATCGGTTGTGGATGAACTCAATGATGCACTCGTCAAAAACGTTCCACCATCGGGGTCGGCAGCGGATGTAGTGGTAACTGTTTGCTTGACCGGAGTCACAACTTGGTTCCTAAACGGCTGAATGCATTTGTACGGACCGACAGCAGCCTCAATATTGATTGCGGGAATCCTAACAAATACTGTTTTTGTGGCGGCGGTGACAGCCGTGACAATACCGATGTGCAACGAAGAAGAACCTTCTTTGTTCGTTGCGAGAGAATCTGCTCTACTCAACCGAACATCAAAACCGTCATCCATGTCTATTTGGACCCTCCGCCGATGACTACAGCCTCGGCTATCTTTTCGTTCATTTTTCTTTTGTCTTCTGGCGCAAGTTTAGTCGTAGTCGCAAACGCTATCGAAATAGGTTCTGGCCGACCGAATTGATACTTCACACTTGTTATCAGGTATGCGTTGTCAAAACCGTCCTTGTAATTGTCATCTGCAAACACGTTCTTCCCATTAACCATCAGCCACGGAATGACGGTCATGCCTGCCCGCAACCTATAGGCAGAGCCTTCACCTTTTCCGTATAAGGGTCCACCCCAAATTTCTGCGGAACCCTCAGACTCCTTTACGGAATCTTCCGACCTTCTAACGCTCGGCGCTTTCAACAACAGTAATCGTTTTGTCTCAGGGTCTATCCCCTGAAACGCCTCATGGGGATACAGGAGAGGAACATAATATAATTTTCGGGGTTGAAGTTTTCCTTCGTATGTTTCCACTTTCACGAGTTCGGTTTGCTCAAAACCCCATCTGCCCAACAACCATTGTGGAGACCCAAAAAACAGTCGTCCGTTGGACACAAAAGTCAAAAAATTTATGTCTTGTGCTGCGCGCAGCAAAACATCAAACACGGAATCTTTATTGTTCTTGGTTTTGACTTTAATTGTGGACTGCTTTACGCCTTTTACCTCTTCAATGTATGGAATCAAACCAAACTTATTTGCTACTTTGCGAGCGAATTCAAACCCCGTAGAAGAGCGGTAGGACTGAGGTGTTTTGTCCTCTTTCATTTCTTGCACCGCTTTTGTTCTGCATACAAGACGAACAAGAAAGTATCCATCGTCTGCCTGTGAAATCTCAATGACCGAAATCCTAAAAGTCTCACCAAATCCATTCGGGTCCTTATCTCCACCTTTAAACAAGATTGGTGTTGATACCTGAAAATAATTGTTGCGGTACATCTCCAAATCTTTGTCGGCGATATCTACCGTTAACTGTGAACAGCCATTGACGGTGTATTCAACTTCCAGATTGATAACATTTTGTGCTATCTCAAACCGTCTACGATTAACTCCGTCTTTGACCCAAGGCGGTTGACGCTTGGACGCATTCCAGTCAATAATCAAAACGTTGTCATCAATCACTTAGTTACCCCCTTGACAATTCCAACTCAAGTCGCTTCCTCCACGCAGCCTGAGTTTCATTCGCTCTTCTTACAATGTCAATACCCGCAGCGGCTGCTTTTATAATCAGTTCACTGATGGGGATTGATGGCGGTACTTTTTCTTTGTCTGGACATTCTTTTGCGTACTTTTTGGGGCAACATTTCTTCCAATGGGGGCAATCGGGTTTCGGCGGTGGTTTCTCCAATTTGGGGATAGCGGTAATATTTTGAAAAGGATTCCTGTTCTCAATCATGCTCAAACGACAATTAGCCTGCGTAACTTGGTTTAGTTTGTTCCTGCGGACAGAATCCACATTCAACTCAACAATACTAAAAAACAAGTCGGTGAAAACACCGGTCGCCGACTGCTCTTTCGACATATTCCTATAAGCGTGGGGAGTGGTCAACATTCTGTCATAATTCAAAATCTGTATCACGCGTTGCGAATTAGCAGCCATTGACCGCAAGACCTCAATATGTTCGTCAACGGACTGAACCAAACCATCACCAGGAACCGCGAGAGTAAAAGTAATGTCAACAGACATCAAGCGATGCGCTTTGAAAAACACAAGCGGCGTCGTGCCGGGTCGCGGAATTTGTGCCACCTCGTCACCCAACTGATTGTATGTAATTGATATCGGATTGTACGGGAAAACAAACCGAACCTCAGGGTCTGTTCTACCCTGTTCGGGATGCATCACCAATGTCAACGGTTTGGAAAACCCTGACGGAACACCAAGCAGCAGTTCACCAAGTGAAGTGTTTGCGTTCATGCGGATAGTCAACGAAGCCATAAATGATTAAGTCCTTCTCGCGCCACCGGTGCTGCCCACAGTGACTCCACCGCGTTCATTCGTGTCTCTAAATGCGGCTTGAATTTCGTTGATGATTCTGTCAACTGTTGCTTTGTCTGCGAGCGGTGAAACAACGCTCACATTCACCACTTTTGATGTCTGCGCTGACGGTAAGACAGATGGCTGCATGTAAGAACCCATCGGAACTTTTGGTCTATTGACTTCCGCCAACCGGTCAGGGGAAAGCAACATTCCCGCTACTTTGAGGTTCCCCGTTTTTGAAGTCGTATCCTCTTGAATTTGGTTTAAAAGGTTTTGCAGGAAGAAACCTCCCTGACCCGCCATCGCCGGGTCCTTTAATTTTGTTGTAATAAGTCCCATGATTTCTTCGTTTGTTAACTTTTCCATTCCCTTGCCAGTTCTGACAAGGTCACCTAGTTCTTGCTGTGCGGTCGGGTCTGATTTGATGTACTTTAAAATATTTTCATTACTACTAACTTCATTCATGCGGGCTAGGACTGCGTCTTTTTGTTTATCGGTCAAATTCTTCAAAGTACCAGATTCCAAACTTTCTTTAACAGCGACTTGCATAGTTCCAAATGCGCCCAACGGACCAGCCTCAGTGGTGCCGAACATAAGAGTATCTTCCAAAAATTTGTCAACTGTTTCTTCGTTGAAAAGTCCGGTAGCAAGAGCAGCCTCTGAAGCATCTACATTCTTTCTTGACTCGCGTCTCTTCCTATCTTGTTCAAAAACATTCATCGCACCAGTCGTGACAGCACCGGTGAATTTTGCTATTTCGGCACGCATCAACCCCATTTGTTGGGTTGTTGTCTTACCGACAAGTTGAATAACATCTTTCAAACTCAGCATTTTTGTTCGCAAATTAATGCCAGCCTCTTCCGCCAAAGCGTTCAACTGGTCGGTTCCCACTCCGAGTGTTCGTTCCGCAAGAGCCGCATTGTCGGTGAACTGTTCTATTTCCCTATCAAATTGTTCCATTTTTAGTTGAAATGCGGTGACATGCTTGTTGTATTCTTCCATGTGCTGAACTTCTTTTAGATTGGCTTCGTGTTGCTTTATGGCTTCTTCTCTTGCCGTAGCAAGAGCAGCGATGTCACCAGCAGCAAAAGCCTCTTCCGTTGCTTGCGTATAATTGTCAACAAGGCTTTTTCCCATTTCGCGAGCGGCTTTTTGTTGTTTGCCGGAGTTCATGTACCCACTGATTCCACCGACAACAGCACCTATCGCCGCGCCCACACCAGTTCCGATAATCGGTACAACGGAGCCGACCGCTGCGCCGATGGCTGCTCCAGCAAGGGCGCTAGAGCCAGCAGACATCGCCCTAGACGATTTGCTGTCATTCTTGAACTTGCTTCCAATGATGTTGCCCGCGGCATACGAACCTCCGGCTATCGCTGCAGCACCTGCAAGACCAGCCGCACCCATTGTGCCACCAGAGGAACCAAGTCTCCCAAAATTTCTTCCTCCGTCTGCCCTTTGAAACATTCCTGGCATTTTTATTGCTTGTCCACCCATCATGGACAATATTCCGCCACCAGCCAAAGCGATACCCGCACCTTGTTTCAGTGCACCACCAGTAGTGCTGGTATCACCTGCGGTTGCCATCAAACCCATGCCGGCGGCGGTGGAGAGCATGCCACCTATCGGCATTGCATACATTTTGTCCAAACCTCGCCCCATTGCTGCTGGTGCTCCTCTAACAGCAGATTGAATTCGCTGCTGTCTACTCATGTGCTGTGCGGACGCTTGCTGATAGGACATCGGTCCGCCCACGGGTGCGCCACCAGCGCCCATCGGTCCGCCAACGGGTCCGCCATTCACAAAAACATTATTTGCCCGAATCGACATATCTTTCCCAAACATCTTTCCAAGTGTGGTAAAGAATCGGCTGAACAAAGTTATGGACGCATAGATTGCGATTATTGCACCAATCGCATTACCTAATTTCCCGCCCATCTTCCCGAACAACGCCATCATTCCTTTCATCAACTTGGTGAACAACTCCAATAATTTGGTCATCATTTTCAGCATCAGCCCAATCGCTGGCAATGCAGCAAAAAATGCTTCCTTCAACATGTTCGCGTAATCACCAATAGCGCCAATCAAATCGACGATGATTTTCGCAAATTCCTCTAGGGCAGGTTTATTTTTCAAAACCAAATCAGACAGAACATCAATGCCACCAGCAAATTTATCTTTCAAACCTTCAAAAATCGGACCAAAGAACGACTCGTTGAGAGCCTTTCCCGCTGGCTTGAAACCTCTCGCCCAATCTTGCAGTCTGTCACCGAACCCTCCCACCGCATCAACAATTTTGCCCATTTGTTGCAAGAATGTTGGAGTCGTATTCAGGTAACGATTCATTAAAACAACGAACTTGTCGGTAATTTTTGCTACGGCTTCCTCAACATCGCCAAAAAAACCGGTTCCGAATTGTGATATTAACGGACTTAACCTTACGACAGTAATTTTCAATTGGCGGACGATGTTGTCAAACAGGTCGCCTGCGGGTTGGAGAAACTGTGTTCCCAAGTCTCCGAGTACTCGTTTAACGTCCGTCATTCCCTGCTTGAAACGACCGATGAGCGTGTTGTTCAACGCATCAAGTTGACCAGCGTATTTTTCTTGGAAAGTTTTTCCGAGTGTGCCTTCGGCAGCCGCCGCAAAAAACTCGTCAGATGTTTTAACACCAAGTTCTTTAGCCTCTTTAATAATTTTTTCAAAATCAGGACCCAATTCTTTGGCAACGTCACCGGCACCACCCAAACCGTCTTTCTGAACTTTCGCCAAAAATTCGGCAAGTTTTTCACTGCCCTTACCGATATCCCCACCACTGCCAGCAACGACATTCATCAATCCCTCAAACGCGGCTACGGTGTTACCCGTAACCGCTTTCTGTTTGCTGAGAGTGGCGAAAGACTTCTGCAAAGACTCAGCACCCACAACCGCGAGTTTCGTATTTAAGGTGAACATGTCCATCGCCTGACTCGCAGCAATGAAACGGTCAGCGGTATTGGCTGCCCCTTCGGTATACATCGGCGCAAATTGAACTGACGCAAACTCTTGCTGTGCCGCAACTGCCGTAGTAACCGCAACTGCCAGACCAGCAGCGGTATACGCCAAACCGCTCATGGCTGCTTTATATAACTTTATGAACCCAGGACCCATAGCAAACAATGCACTGATAGTCCCCAAACCAGCGGCAAGCAAAGGTATTTCAATTAACGACAACTTGTTTATTAACTTAATAAAACCACCGACGGCGCCAATCAACTTTCCTATGTCTTGACGGAAAGCAAAGGTTTCTTTCAGCAGTCCTGCATATCGTCCCCTCAACCGATTCAAGTTGCGATTCTGTCTATTCAACAGATTGTTGAGGCGGTTGTTGTCGTTATTGGTTCGGTTTCGCTCTCGGCTGGATTCGCGTTCTGCCCGTCTACCGCGTTCCCGCTCGTCGTTTAATCTTTCTTCTTCGTCACGAAGACGACGCAAAGCCTCGCGTGTTGCCTCAATCTCCGCTATGTCGGAGTTGACTTCAATATTTATTACTACACGCTCTGGCATGCCTTACTCCGTTGTTAAACGGATAACGAGCGCTCCAGCAGAATCAGCGACTGTTTCGCTTTGCTTCTGCTTCCTGTTTTTCTCTATCCTGTGCTATAACTTTAGCACACGCCAACCTGATAAACCATTCTTCATCCGAACAATCAAGCAACCGTATCGGGTCGGTATGCCAAACCTCACCTAACCTTGCCGCGGTTATGACGCGAGCGTCTTGGACTAATTCGACGAACGCGTCTTCGTAGGGTCCAACGAAGACTCAACGTTTTCCCCATATCCAGCAGCCTCAATGATTGCCACCGCGGCGGACTCAACGTGGGGTTCAACACCAAAAAATGCGGTCACACAGTCTGGATGCGGGCGAGAGGTGTCTGTCATTTCCATGATTTCGGGCGACGCAAAAGTCAACTTGACCCCGCGGGCGTCCTCAACGAATTGGTCGTTAACCAAGATGCCTTTGCAGGTGGCGGCAATAAGTTGGGCAGAAAACTTGAGGGTATCCAAACCCTTCTTGCTGTCTTCGCCAGCGTTTTTGCGCCATGAACGCAACTGATTCTGTGAGATGTTCGGAGAAATACAAATCAAAACACCCGGTCGTTCGGGGACATTGATGTAGATATCTTCCCGTTCAATCTTCTTTTTAATAACTTTTCGGAGTTGTCCAAGGACGTTATCCGTTTCGTTATTGGTTTCGTTATCGTCGTCTGAATTGATGGTGATGTTGCTCATAGGACGAACACTAGCATGAGATTAAGCACCTGAATGCAACAAACCTGTAAAGGTTTTATTTATTATGCCGGGTCAGAACCAACCGAAACGGTGGAGATGCTGAAAGTCATTGCGAACGTTGCAGGGGTTCCCGAAGTCGCATCACCGTCAGGCTCGGTCAAACCCACTAGCAGTGCACTCGTGTACTGTCTGTCCGCACCAGGAACTGCAATATCACAGTCAAAAACGTGGACATCAATGTTGTATCTAGCGCGACCAACAAGTTGACGCAAATCCTGAATTTTCTGCAAAAATGCTTTGTCCTGCGAAACATAACCAGTTACGGTGATGTCGCCGATTTCTGCTGGAGCGCACAGAGTCTCAGGGAACAGGTCTCCACCGTGATACACCTTCTCCACTGCTGCGGTGATTTCGCCACCGCTAACCTGCGTAAAGTAGTCGGGGAAAGTCGGAAGACTTGCGCCTGCAAGAGGCTTAATCTTCGCAACAATCTGACGCTGTGTAGCGAGGTTCTTGAAAAGTGTTGGACGAGCCATCTATTCCTCCGTTATTCCAGTGCCGTTGTCAAGTTTGACTTAATGATGTCAACATTGATTTTGTCGCCAATGCTTGATACGCGAACACCGATACGAGCCTTGACCAGACCCGTCTCAAGTTGAGCCGCTGGATTGATTGACGCATCACACTTGATTGTGTAACCGTAGTCAATCCTTCTACCGAGGGTATCAAACCCCTCGTAGAAACCGCCAGCGATTCTTACGGGCTCAAGAACACCTTGTAGGGCGTTGATGATATTTGCAAAAACCACAGAGCGACCGTCAATGGTGGAGAACACCAACTCGTCAAGTTCTTTCTCTGCCTGAACAATGATGTAGTTGATGACATCTCGTGCGTTGATGAAACGCCACTGTGCTGTAACCGTTGAGTGCGAACGCGCACCGTACACTCGGACACGACCATTTGCGAGGCGCAACGGGTTGACCCTGTCCGCCTCCATCGCGTCTGCGTCGCTTCTGCTGACAGACAGACTCAAGCCGGAAACGAAGCGAGCCTCGGACGCCACACCTGCGTAAGCCTTCCAAGGACCAGCATCATTGTGGGTTCGGGAGCGAACAGCGGCAACAAAACCGTCTGGCGGAATGCTGACGGTAACCGCACCGACAGGAATCTCAATGTATGGATGATAGAACGCCACATATTCGTGGTATTCGGTACCCGTGTAGTTTGTTGATGCCGTGCGTGCCTGCGCCAAAGTCGCACTGCTTGAAAACGAGAGCAAAGCAATGCGATTATTGTCGTGTGCGTGGGTACGAATAGCGTCATAGAAAGTTGCATCACTTGAACCAGTTGCCACACCAGGGATGGCAACCGAGCCAGAGCCAAGGTCTGAATTAAATTTAGTCAGGGCAGACTGAAAATCTGATTTGGCGATGCTTCCATCTGTTCCAGAAGCGAATGATGCTGAAGCGGCGGTGGCAAGCAAGGCAGTTGAGTCAGCACTCGCGGTGAGCGCGGCAGTAAAGTAAGGCTCCGCTGCGGATGAAAAATTGATTGATGTTACCGCTTCACTAAGACTCGTGAGACCTGACGCGGCAAAAATCTCAGTACCGTCATAGGAAACAGACATATCAAAGTTCGTGCTGTTGTTCGTGACCGCAACAGCCAAATCATTACCCCAAGTACCTTTTCCGACAGCAGTCAGCGTGATACCCGCGGCAGATGACGGAGCAAGAAGAGCCGTGGATGCGCGAACAGCAGCAGAAGCAGTTGCCTTTGCAACATAAGCCCGCACGCCACCCTCTTCAAAGAAAGTACGAAGCGTGTAGTAGGTGAAATGTCCTGCGACATGACCACCGAACTTGGTTTCGTAATCCTCAAGAGAGGTAACAAGAACTGATTCTTGGTCAGTTCCTCTTTCGGTTTGACCGACGACAAAGAACGTCGCCGCTGGCGCTGTTCCCGTATTCACCGCACCTGTGCGGACTGCTGTTGAAATCGTTACTCCGGGCATCCGGTACCCTCCGTCATTGTGTGCAACCTTTGAAAATTGCTGTACTGCGAGTATACATTAGGCTAGTTATCTTAAAACGCAACTCATTGGAATCCAGTGAATAATTAGTACGCATCAAGAATCGCTTCTCTCGGGAACTGTCTCATCTGGGGCAACAGGAAGGTCTTCTTCCTTGATGTTCGGGGATGATTCTTCGGCGGCTTTCGCTTTCTTCCCATTTTTTTTTGCGGATGTGGGCTGACTTCCGTTCTCGGACAGAATCACGAGTAGTCCTGCATCAGCCAATTCGGTGATTGCGCTGTTTTGTGTGACCCACGCAGTGGTTTTACCCGGTAAAAGGTGACCCTCTGTGGTTACCTGAAGAAAGCCGTTTGTTTCGTTCCAAACTTTTACCATGCCCACTTCACCAACAAATGAAGCATCTAGTTCAATTCTCATTCTTCGTCCTCCCGTAAGTTGACGGTTTCAAGTTCCACGCCATCGTACGCGCCAACTTGTTCTCTGTAAATTATTTCATTTATGCTCAAAGTATACCCCAAATACGCTCCAGCCAATACTCTTTCGCCTTTGATGAGAGTCAAATCAGAAAATTCTTCGGAAAGTGTTGACTCATCTATCCTGACATCACAGCCGAAGGTTGAATCGTGTCTACTCAGCGATGGTCTATCCAGCAATGAAGAGCGAAGAACGGTCGTAAGTCTGTCCCTCATCAAAGTAACCTGTTCAGAACCCTCGGTCTTTGTCCACACATATGTTCGCATGTTGTAATTGACCCTATATAGCGGGTCACCCTCAGGTCCGAGCATCAACCGCTCAAAAGAATTCGTAGAAATGGCTACAGTTATTAGAGTCGGCCAGTGGTCAAGGGCAATAGGTTCATATGTCAGGAACAGTTCTGGTGTTGGTAGTTCTCGGTCGTCAAGATTCCATCCCGTTCTGTATCTTGTCATTCTAGTTCTAAAGTCGTTAGTCAGATAATCATTTACATAAAACTTGGCGAACTGCGCGCCCTGCATCAACTCGTTATACGAACTCATGGCAACAACTGACCGTTGGCAACACCGATAGTTCCGTCAACCACATACTTGCCCGTAATCAAAGCCAACTGACTAGCAAAACCTGCTGGCTCGTAAACAAGTTGACGTTTCGGCATCTTGTTCGTGCCGTACTGATGAAACTTTGCGTACTCCACATGGGTTCCGAATTCTGCTGTCGTGTCATTTATTCTGTTTGCTGGTCCATTCAAATTGCGCAACGAATTAAAAAGTTTCTTAGAAAGAACCATGTCTGGTCTGCCGGGAAAATTTCTAGACTTCCACTCTGCGTACTGTGGGTCTAGTGGAGCCCATCCGCCAACGGGCAGACCGCCTTGTGCAAAGTTTGCTCCATTCATCAAACCTAGTTCTCGTTTAGCCCAACGAAAAACAGGTTTGAAATCACGAGAGCGTTCAATCATCTGCTCCATTTTGATAATTGCCAATGACGCATTTACATGAATTTTTATGTGGACAGACACGATTAAATCCTAACTCGCCGCCACTTTTTAATTGACATTAGTTCACGCTCCAAAAATCCCGTATCAAGAGGGGCAACATTTCGTGTCTCTAAATCCTTAATACCGACCACATCGTCGTGCATATTTTGCATTTCTCGCGTTGCCGCTCGTAACACCAGCAACTTAAATGCTTTTATTGACGAACCGTCAAGACCCGCAGTGTATTCAATTGTGACTTTGTCATTCGCATAAGCGGTGTACAAATCAATTCCGTATTTCCTGACGACATAGTCTTGGTGCTCTTCTTGCTCTTCGTTAACGCTCGGGTCGTTTGGTCTGTTGATTATCACCGACTGAACTGAAACCACGGGGGAATGCTCTAGATAAATGGTTGGTGGTGGTGCTGCAAGGTTTCCTATTTCCCGTGTCGCCCCATCGTCGCCAGCGTCATCGTAATCATAAAGAAATGAAGTTAACGGAACACCCATGTGATTATTTGGCATCGTATATATGTCTGTGAATTCCTGAACCTCTACGGGTCTGTTGAGAAAAGATTCAAGTTCACTCTGTAGACCTTCCAAGACATATTCGGCAGCCTGCTCTTGTCGGTTTGAAAACCGAATGTCCATGTAGTTCTGCAACTCAGTAACCGTAACGAGCACGGTTCACCTCCTGATTAACGACGACGAGTACGACGTCCCTCAAGGCGGTTGGCAGCACCTCTCGCAACACGAGCGAGGGCTCTACGAACACGCCCTACCCTCGGTGCTGTACGGGTTGCCGCTGCTGGTCTTCCACCACCCGCACGACGGGGATTACCAGCGGCGCGACCTGCTCTTCGTGCAGTTTGACGAGTTGCATCTCTTCCACGCTCAGCGGCTTGTGCGGCGCGGCGACCAGCCAACAGTTCGCGCTGACGGCGACGGTAATAACGGGCGTTGCCAGGAACTGTTCTTCCACCCACTCGGCGTGGTCGGCGAACGAAACGACCGCGGCGGACAACGTTCCCACGGGTATCAACATCCGTACGGAACTCAATATCCTCAGTCAAATTGCGTCGTCGTGGACGTGGCATAGTCCTCCCAAAGTGTCACACTGACTTTACCACAATTTTATTGCCTGTACTCAAACTACCTATCTTCATTGGGTGGGCGCTCAATGAAAGATGACGGCACCTCACCCTCTGTGGGAACTTCTACGGGAACCCACGCCCGCGAATATTCATACTTTTGTAAATTTTTTTTCTTAATTAGGTCTCCCGTGAGCAGTAGTTCCAATTCGTCATCAGACATGGCAAGAATTGCCGCCAAATCGCGCTCCCCGTATTTAGCGGAAACAATTATTTTGTTTACAACCGAACTTAGGCGCACGGGATGCACGAATCCACGCGCACGGTTTAAGCGAACATGTAAAACCATGGCATCAATCTCGTCCACATCATGAAAAACGACAGGGATTAAGTCACCATGCTTTTTACGAAACCGCTCATCCGTGCACACGACATTCCATCGCTCCGAGCCGTCAATAATTGAATTGTCAGAAACCCGAACAACAATTGGTTGCAGCCATCCCGATTCGGTCAACGATGTTTTCAATAACAACAAGTCGGGTCGCAAAATGCTTGTGGCTCGCCATTCGGGTGGACGAACTGCCGTTTTGGGCAACATTTGAATTTTCATTGGAAATCATCTCCTTGTTCTAATGCTTTCATCCGCATGGTGTGTGCTCTTGTTTTCGGTCCTACAGGTGTTGGGGTTGATTGATGGAACTCGTTCAGCAAAAGGGTGCGTATTAGATATTCAAGAGGAAAACCGAACGGGTCTACCGCACGTTTCTTTCTAAATTTGGATGCAAAAGCCATCGCTTCAATTTTTATTCCTTCTGACAACATGTTGTCATCTATGCATCGTTTGACCCCGTCCCAGTTGTCCGAAGCGTAGGAAGCAATAAGCGTCTCAATATCAAAATACTCCCAATAGCGACGCTGTGCGTCAATCTGCGGAAAACACCTGACGAGGGCATCGTAAAAATCTGGTTCCGTCATAATCACATCGCTCATACGCCTAGCAGCGACAGAATGCAAAGGAATACCGACACGAGAATTGCTTCCGCTAACAAGGGCATAGTCATAGTATTTGCAGTACTCTGCGCCGTGCTCAACGGCAACAAACTTCATTACATCGTCAGCCGTCCAATCGTAAATTATTTTTGCAAACTTCAACGGAATGGATTTCGGTAAGAGAAAAGGCGTGACAATATAATTCTCGTGAAGTTTTTGCACACATGACCTGTAGCGAACCATTGACTCGTTTGCGCGGACACCAGTTATGAATGCAGTCCGTCCTTTCTTGCCCTGCATCGTGTAGTAATCAACAATCTTTGGTGATGGTTGAGAATGGTCAAAACCAAAGTTTTTACCCGTTATCGCCCACGGCGGAATAGAACGCGTAAGACGACCCTCTTCTTCTCTCTGCTTTGACCACAGCAATAAATATTCGCGCCGACCAAGAACCCACACCTCCTGTGAAGACGGCAGGCAATACCACTCCATGTCAACCCAGGAATAATTGCGAACCGTATTTACAAATTCAATAACAGATGGGCTCACCATTTCTTCATCGCGAAAAATCACTTTTACGGGTCCGAGACTCCGTTCCTCGTGAATTTCTTTGGCGAGATACAAAATTGCGGTTGAGTCTTTCCCACCCGAGAACTGCACACAGACGGTATCAAAGGTGTCGTAAACATGCCGTATTCGTTGTCTCGCGGCATCAACGCAAGAAGTATCCAAAAACAGTCGCCGTCTCGCCACACGGCGATACTACTCGTTCTAGAAGATTAGTTGCGGATATTCGTTCCGTCCAGCGACCTATCGTCCTCATCATCAAGGTGCTGTTGGGCATCCTCAAAAACCCATTTCCCTGTCAGCGTTTCCCATAATGCTTCGTCTAAAACGGTCGGCTCAAATTCGTACTCTTCCATCAACTGCTTGTGGCGCTGAATGGCTTTTCGGAAAAACTCAACTACCGAACCATCGGTTGAAAGAGTTCCATTTTTTGCGAGAATAAGTTTTGCAACATCATCAACACGCTTATCCACATGGAATCGGAAACTTGAAATCTTACGCTTCCGCTCTTCCAAATTCCGCGTGCTTTCGCTAATTCTGTATTTTCCTTCTTCCCCCATATCGGAGAATCGCTCAACCACGCCAGCCAATTGTTTCTCAATACCAGTAACTTGATAGTTGAGACTGTCTGCCAAGGCGGTCAGGGCACGATGCCAACGCTCAAGATTCTTGCTCTCGTGGAGAAATTTAACCCCGTCTACATTTGCTCGCTTCTTGACCTCTAGCGCTACGAGTTGGGCAAAATCTTCATCGTTCATATTTGGTGTCACTGCGACCTGTCTATTGTTCTTTTGGTGATAATAACCACGTGAATGGTTTGATTCTTTAATCCTATACAAATCCTCGTTATACATGGTATTTATATTCCCCTTGTTGTTATTTGCTCCAAACAGGGCAAATAGTTTTGAAGTGACACCAACCGCATAATGGGCTTGGCTTGGCTTCAAAAACGCCCGATTCGCATCGTTCGTCAATCATTGCCCTAGTTGTAACAATTTGTTGTTTGACTCTCTGAATATCGTCTTCTGTTGGAACACAAGAAAGCCTAACCCCCTCTTTTAGGTAGAGCAAGTCCAAGTTGCCTATCGGTTTATTAAACTCGTCACTTGTCAAAATTCCATAGATAATCAGTTGGTCAAATTTGTCGCCCTGCCACTGTCGGCGAGGTACCTTTCCTGTTTTGTAGTCACTGATATTGACTCTTCCGTGTTTATCTATATTCCAACGGTCAATGATTCCCTTGACCATTACACCGTCAATTACTCTATTGAATTCGGTTTCCGTACCGTCAAAATTTATTGTTTGAGGGTCTTCCAATCTCCAAACATTTTCTAAACAAAACCATATTTGCCATCGCATATCCCTGATTTCTTCCTGTTTGTTACGGACAGCCTGCCCTGCTTCATCTTGGAATTTAGCCCAAATATCACCAGCCAAGTAGCGAGCCATCTGAACAGTGCGCTCGTCTGGATGTAATTTATAGAAAACTTCAAGAATCTCATGAACAATGGTGCCGACCAAAGTGGCGAATGTGGCAGGTTCTTTTATTCCATCAATCCGAGAATATTTATATTTAAGTGGACACTGGTGAAATGTGGAAATTGAACTTGCCGATAAGTAATCAGGTGCCTTAAGGGTCAAATTATTCGCCTGTTTCTGCCATTGTGCCACCAAATTTAAGCCGTACGATTTCCGCACTGATGATATTCAATTCTTCAGCAGTCATTTCGGAAAGTTTTTTTTGCGTGCCCTTGCTGTGGTCAGACCAAAATGCCTTGACTTGCTTCTTTGCAGCATCATCCAAAGAGTCGAACATTTCTTTGACCTGCACCGATTGAGACGCGGACGAAGAAGCGGACTGTGTCGGTGATGCCTCAATCGCCTGTTCAATTTCAATCGCGTCTTCACTGCGTGCGAGATACAAGCCGATGCCGAAAGCCTGTGCCGCTTTCTTCAAAGCATCAGAAATTGCGCCCTTGAACTCGTCACCCAAATCAAGGATTGCTCCCTGCTTGGTGCGTTTGATTTTCTGACCACCAATACCGTCGCGGACGATTGTGCTGAACTCGCTCAGGAAATATTCAACGCGGACATGCGCAATCACAAAATCGGGGTCTGTCGGGTCGCGATGACAACTCTGAACAGTCATTGACCACCTGTCAACACCGAAAACTTTGTTCAGTCGGTTGATGACTTCACTGACAGGGATGTAGGTGAGACTAACCCCGCCCTTGTTGATTGAGCGCTCCATCTCTCGCGGGAACTGCTCTGACAGTTGAGCGTAAAGATTCGGGTTGTTGTTTGTCATCGGATTTGCTCCTTGTGGACGATGATGTTTGTTTTTGCTTCGCCAACTTCGCAGTATTGGTCTGCGTTGATGCCGATTTTTGAAAGTTCTTTGACTCGCCAATATGAGGGTTGAACATAGTCAAGAAGTTTCATTGCTATCTCTTCTGATGTCATAATTACTTCGCCCGTATCCAAATCCACCGACATTTGACCCAACCTACGCAAAACCTCACGAGTCAAATCCTCGTGATTCCACGCTTTACGGTCAGAACCAATCTTCTTTTCTACAGCCTGCCCATTGGATGAGGCGGTTGGAATGTCGGGAAGTTTGTCAATAATTTGGGTTGAGTAATCGCCATAAATCAGACCGATTTCAGCCTTGATTTTATGCAACAAGACCAAAGCGTCAACGAGCGACTGAATGTCATCGCTTGCAACAACCGCCTTCAGATGTGAATCAAGGGCAATCATTTGCTTGCGGAAATCCGTCAATGGGGAAATCAGTGACGACTGTTCCCATGCTTCGTACGCTTTATCGGTCATGTCACCCCTTATATAGTTGGAATCTTCTTGCCCAATACTACTGACAAACGGGTCATCGTGTCAAGGCTCGGGGAGAAATGACCATTTTCAATACGGTTTACCGTTTTGCGGTCAATGCCTGCGAATTCGGCAAGCGTGTCCTGACTGAGTTCAGCCTTGATGCGATTATCTTTGCACCAATCGGAAACAATCTTCCTGCTCTTTTTTGAAGCACCGACGAGTTGTGATTTGCTTGGTTTTGGGGTCTTTTGTGTCTTGGTTGCCATTGTGGTATTACCTCCTTACACAATGATAGTGACTGGTCTCCTTTGAGGCAACCCCAAACCCGTCAAAAACACAAATGCCCCCACAGCCGAGTCAACTTGGTCGTCATGGGTCATGGCTTCGGGAAAAGCCGAAAATTCGTCCAACCAATCAGTCAACCAGCCACCGCGGACGAGGCGGACATTACCGTTTGCTACGGCAGCCGAGAAAGGTCGTGCCCTTGTGATTTTATCCCCCGTTGGGCGCTCACCCAACAGGTCATAACCCGGTACCACATATCGGGCGTATTGGTCAATAAGTGCCTTACCCGAAGAGCCAGGTTCTTGCTCCATTCTAATGGGAACCGTCAATCCATCTTCTTTGGCTGTTTGGGCGATAAAAGCCTCAACCTTGTCGGATTTAGCCCTTATTTTCCGTACATCTATTACATAGGCAACACCCTCATGAAACATCATTAGTGTCCCCACCGTCCAGTCGGGGTCGGGGTTGCTTGCGTTCGGCTCGGTAGATGCCAAGTCCCAATATCGGACAAAACGAGAAGCATTCTGTATTTGTGGCAATTCCGTGTAATCAATTATCGGGAAATTGGTTCTATCAAACAGGCTTCCTAGCGTGGTTGCCCACCAATCACCGCTCTCAAGCCTCTTTCGTTCAATCGGGTCAAGGACGGAAAGAGCCTGACGGTATGACTCGGCATCAATTCCGGGGTTGTCCGTCAAAAACGAGGGGACAAATACCCTACCCGAAGACCTACCCTCTACGATAAATCGTTGCCTCACCCAATTCGGGGCAGGGTTGGATGCCGCCCTCATGCGTAGGGGGACTTTGGAAAGTTCGCCACTGGCGGGTCGGCGCAAACGAGAAAACAGATACCGATAATCGGACTCTCTGATTTCGGTGACTTCATCCATTCCAATGAACTGAAATTCTGAGCCCTTGTACCTAAGAAAGTCGTTCGTGTTATTTAAATATCCAAAAGAAATTCGTGCCCCCGACGGGAACGTAGCCACATAACTATTTGCGTTCCAATGAACTTCCTCATTGCTGACACACCAAGATTTAAAACGGTCCATCAACGCACCAGGCAAAGCAAGGTCAGCGTAGGTTTTTCTGAACAAAATCGCAGAATAATTCGGTATGTCAACGAATTGCAGTGCCGACATTAAAAGAGCGGATGACTTACCACCACCCGCTGCTCCACCGAATAATGCTTCCAAAGCGTAGGTACGAAGAAACACTTTTTGTGTGACGGACGGTATTTCTGGACAAAACAACGGCTCCTTCGGTTGTAGGTAATCGTAAATAGATTTCCAATCAGTCATGGGTTCCCGCAATTTGTTTAGGTTTCAGGCATAATGTACTATGGATTAGCATGCATTTTTGCTAGGGTGACAGCAAATGAACAAGTTCAATTTTCGCAGATTTCTCACCCGCACAAGTGCAGCCAATTCTCTAATGATTTTATTTTTAGTGGGAACATCGGTGGGTGCGGGAATGATTTTACTACCAGCAGGATTTATCGTTGGTGGTATTGCATGTGGTTTGCTCGGCTTTCTGCTTGGGTCTGAATAATGGCGTGGAATAGTCCCTCAAATAAAGGCACTCCCCCCGTAGAGGAGAAGGCGCTAAGTCCTGGCGCGCCAGTTGTTTATGACATAGGCAAAACGGGAAGACCCTATAAAGACGGTTGGGATATTGAGCGTGCTTACCGCGAGGGTCATCAAAAGATTACTTGGGTGTTCCGATGCATAGACGCTATTGCGGGTAATCAGGCGCGTCTTCCCATGATGCTCCGTAAGGACAATGACCAACGAGGCGAGAGAATTAAAACTCGCCGACCGATTCTTGAATTGCTCAACTCAAAATCAAACATCGGAGAAAACTCCTTCATCTTCCGCTACAGGCTGTCAGCGCAACTCATGATGAGTAGCCGTGGAGTATTTATTGAAAAAGTAAAAGGTCGTGACGGTCGTCTTATCGGTCTGCAACTTCTTCCCCCACAGCACACCGCTCCAATTCCAGATGTCAAAAATTTTGTTGCAGGTTATGAAGTTGACATGCGCAACGGCTTCAAAGCCACACTCAAACCCGAAGATGTTTGTTGGATTCGCCGCCCGCATCCACTTGACCCATATCTTTCCATAACCCCCATGGAATCTGCGGGCATAGCCATTGAACTTGAGAACCTATCCAAGTTATACAACCGCAACTACATGCTGAATGATGGGCGACCTGGCGGATTGCTCGTCGTTCGTGGCGACATCCAAGAGGACGATAGGGAAGAACTCAAAAACCGTTTTCGCGGAAATCTCACCAAGGTCGGTGGAACAAGCGTTATCGCATCGCAGGACGGGGTTGATTATGTAGACACATCATCCTCCCCTCGCGACGCTGCGTACACAGAAATGAGAAGAATTCAGAAAGAAGAAATACTTGCCGCTTTCGGTGTTCCAGAATCCGTAATCGGAAATGCTGCTGGAAGAACCTTTTCTAACGCTGCCGAAGAATTGCGAGTGTTTTGGATGGAAACAATGACCCCGCACCTCCATACACTTGCACGCGCCCTAGATGAACTTGACGATAAATACTATGTGGATTTTGATACTTCAGATATTCCAATTCTGATTATCGCCAAGCAAGAACGAGAGCGCTACCACATGGACGAATTTCAGCAAGGTCTGATTTCGTTAAACGAGTATCGCGAGGCGACAGGAAAGAAAAAGGTTGAGTCGGAACTTGCCGACTCGTTGCTGTCTAACCCGAATCTTACTCCCATTGCAAACACCGAGAAACCATTCAAGGCTGACCAACAGCAACCAGTTGACATGGTTGGTGTTGACCAAGGAGCGCCCGCAGGTGGCGGTCTACCTCCGATGGAGGGCGCTGCGGAAATGCCACAACCTGCACCACCGGCACCGATTCCTGCGCCCGAACCCGCAGGAGCAGCGACGCAAGGGGCAGCACCCGCAGGAGCGCCAGAAACAGGCGCACTACAGCCCCAACAACAATTAAGCGAATGGGAAACCCTTCAGCATGAAATCAACAGAAAATTTGTTGAGGGTGTGGAAACAAAGGCTGACGAAGACACTAATAGGTGGACAGAAATTTTGGACAGGACGCTTGAACGTTTGTTTGAGCGTCAGCAGAGGGTTGTGACCGAGAAGGCTTTCGGCAAGAAGGCTTTGAAAGCGTTAGAGAACGGAACGCTTACCGCCGATATGTTTTTTGATACGAAAGTGTGGAATAAACAATTGGCTGACGATGTGAAGCCCGTGATTCTTGCGATTTGTAACGAGGGTAAAGATTATGTTTCGGCTCGTTCAAACATGCCAGCAGAGGTTGACCAAGAAGAACTTGAGCGTTTGGCTCAGGAACAGATTCAGCGCATGCAACAGGCGAATCAGTCAACATTTGAGGAAATTGCTGCAGCGGTATTGGTTGCGTTGGCTAGTGGCGGAGATGAAGACAAATCCGCCCTGTTACGAATTGCGCTTGCCGCAATCTTTATCAACTTGTTGAGAAAACGTCGCCGTGCGATGGCAGAGCATGAAGCACAATCAGCGTTCAACGCAGGTGTCTATGTTTCTGGCAAGTCTGCTGGCGGGTTAACAAAGACTTGGTTGACGCGCAAAGATGCCAAGGTTCGCGCAGCGCACGCCTTCTTGGAGGGAAAGACTGTAGATTTCGGGGAAGGGTTTGCTGTGAGTGGTTCCATGTTGCGTTTTCCAGGTGACCCGCTCGCGCCACCATCGCTGACCTACAACTGTAGATGTCGCATCCGATTGAGGTTTGAGTAGTTCACACGTAACGAAATGACACTTTACTGAAAGTGTTGCATTATAAAAGATGTAAATAGTTTAAAGTTGTAGGGTATGTCTGATGTGATGCAAACCGCCGCCCTTGAAATGACCGAATACAAGGCATCACAAGGTCAAATCAACATTGACGAAGCCCAAGGAATCGTTGAAGCGTTTGTTGCTGGTATCGGGAACAAGGACTCCGTAGGTGACATTATCGTCACGGGTGCGTTCGCCGAAAGCCTAAAAAGACGTAAACCGAGAGTGGTTTGGGGTCACGACTGGAATTCACCAATCGGAAAAGTCCTTGATATCTACGAGGTTCCACGCACCGACCAACGCCTGCCAGCAAAGATGCGTAACGCAGGCATCGGCGGATTATATGTTCGCGTGCAATTCAATCTCAAGTCAGAACGAGGAAGACAGGCGTTCGCCGATGTTTCGTTCTTTGGCGAAGAGCAAGAGTGGTCAATCGGATACAAAACCCTTGACGCCGACTTTGACCCACAGAGAAATGCGAACGTTTTAAAGAAAGTTGAACTGTACGAAGTTTCTCCCGTGCTTCATGGAGCAAATCAACTAACAGGGACAATCAGTATTAAGGCAGACGAATCTGTCAAGGGCGCTTCGGGTAGTCCATGTTGGGATGGTTACAGACAGGTCGGCATGAAACCTGGCAAGAACGGAAAGATGGTGCCGAATTGTGTTCCGATAGGAGAAAAGGGCGAACAACTAAGAGACCCCAAGGGTGGTCTCACCGCAGCGGGTCGTGCACACTTCAACCGTACCGAAGGTTCAAACCTCAAGCCAGGTGTGAGGGGTCCTGCTGATACGCCTGAGAAGATGCGTCGTAAGGGTTCTTTCCTGACGCGTTTCTTTACAAACCCGAGTGGTCCGATGAAGGACGAAAAGGGACGCCCGACGCGCTTGGCGCTTTCCGCCGCTGCTTGGGGAGAGCCCGTTCCACAGGATAGGGAAGCAGCAGCAAAACTCGCGGCTAAGGGTCGCAGACTTTTGGAGCGCTACGAGAACTCCAAGAAAAAGAAGAGCGACGCCGTAGATATTGACGAAATATACAAGATTGCCGAGCAGTTCGTAATGTCTGACGAATCCTTTAAGAAAGAACAAAAGATATTCGTTCTTGAGTCTCTGCAAGAGAAGGGAATCGTCCCAACTTCAGAAAAAGGAATGCGTCCTGAGTTTGAGAACATGATGCGTGCACGCATGATGGAACAGTTCAAGAAACAGCGCATCATGGCAATGCTCGCTCAGATGCTTGAAAACCGCGACGACGACGAGGAGGAAAACGAAGAAGAAGACGACGGGATAGAAGCAGCAAAACCCGAACTTGGACGTGCGCCCAATCTTCCGCTCGCGCTCGCCAAAAAGTTTGGAGGAGCAATCCGCATTCGTGAGTCCGACGCTAACTCCGTAATCTTTGACCACAGAGGACAAAACGGTATGAACACGCTTCGTGTTTCGTATCACTTTGAAGACGGAAAGTTTATGTTTGGAGACCCAACGCAAGTAAAACCAAAAGTGGTTTATTTGAACATGAGCGGTGACGAAGTGCCCGGCTCATCCGACGCATCGCGTCGCTACGAAGATAGATATGAAATGGATGAACAACCGCAAGTGCCACTTGGTGTCAAACCCAAGTCACCCGAGAAGGTTGACCCGCTCGGCGGTCTAATTCCGCAAGAAGTTATCACGGCAAGAACCCGTGGCTACGGTCCGCGTAGGGGCAATCTTGAGCGTCTGCTCCGATATTGGCGTCCAATCATGCGCAAGCCAGGTGGTTTTCGCCGTTGCCGTGTAATTCTTGCTAACCATCCAGAGTTGTACCCGTTGAACAATATTTGTGCTTGGCTACACCACGAAACAACAGGACTCTGGCCGAATGAAGGGTGTCATCATCCCGGCATGAAGAATTGTCGCAAGAAATTGAAAGGTGTTGTACGCGGAACGATTTGGAGCGACCGTGAGTGGAATGAGCGTTTGCGGAATCTTGTGAGCCGAGGAAGAAAAGATGGTCAGTTGCTTGAGGAAGACATTTTAGATATTTTTGGTGACCAAGGCTCGGAAGAATTAAATTTTGAATTGATGGAGGATGTCGCTGAAAAAATGGCTGTTGGCATGATTGGCGATTTTGAAACGGAAAACCCCGCCGAAGAGGAAAAACAGGCTTACGAGGCTCTGCGTGAATTCATGAATATGGAACCCGAATTTGTCTCTTACATGACTGGCGATGACAATTGGATGATGGAGGGCGAAGACGACAACGACGAAACCATTGAAATGCCGATATTGGTGTCGGGTGGCGGAGGCGGCTGTGGTTGTGGCGGTGCGTGTGGAGGTGGGGGCAAGGAGATGATTGCGGCTCTCGCAGCAGCCCTTTCCGACATGATTAAGAGCGCCGAGGATGAGATGCAAATCAAGGGTGCACATATCAACGGTGACAATGTTCAGCGTTTGAAAGATGCTTACGGCATTCTCACAACTGTCTTCCAATACGGTGGTTTGGACGAGAAGCCATATTTGGTAAAAGCCAAAGGCATGAGTGTCTACAACCTTAAATCTGCTATTGACCCCGTTTTGGAGTTCTACGGCATTGACTCTGAGGCAACAGAACAGGGTGTCAGGTTGTTCGGAATTGACTGTGCACCCGATGATGCCGTAGACGCATTATCTTCTGTGCTCCAAAGATTAGAATCATCAAAAAATGCGACAGTGTTGCATAGGTAACGACAAAGGAATACTACAATGAGTTATACTTCTAGAACAGGTTTACCACAAAAGACAGCAAAGTATCAGTGTGTAGTGTCGGGCGCGAAACGCTTGGCTCCATGCGCAGGATGCCCCAATGCAAAGGCTTGCCTCGTCAAGTCAATGCAATATAAGGAGTCAGGAAAAATGGCAGAGACACCGACAGTCAAACTGAATGCGGACGGCAGCATTGGGTGCGCCAAAGGTCTTGAGATTGCCAACTGTGGATACAAGCCGGGTGCAAAAGTTTGTGGAAAGTGTGGCGCTGCTGCTGTTTCCGTAAAAGGTATGGGCAAAGGCAACTATGAATCGGATTGGGTTTCCGATGATGACAAGAAGCCGAAGAAGATGATGCAACCGATGGTTGACGGCGAAGAGGACGATGAAGAAGAAGACGGAAAAATGATGAATCAGGATTCCGACCCTCTCAAGAAGAAGAAGTCCAAGAAAATGATGGGCATGAAGCCCGGTTCGGTCATGGAAGAAATGGCTTCGGAAGAAGAGTCCGACGACGAGGAAGAGAAGGAGATGAATCCAGGCATGCCGACGGCATCGCCGACCACCGCTCCAATGGACGACGAAGAGGACGATGACGACGAATCCATGATTGATGACGAAGAAGAAAAGATGTGGAACGAACTAGAGGACATGGTCAAGAAGCGTAAGAAGGCTCGCAAGAAGCGCATGGCTTCCATGGGCATGAAGTCAGCCGAGTTCGCTGGCGACGATGACGCATTCGTATGCGGTATTGAACGCAAGATGTACGGCGGTGGAAGTTCACCTTGCGCCAATTGCCCGGGTGGTTGCGAACCGCACAACGATATGCCGTCACTCCTTGAAGTTGAAGGCATTGCCGAAGACATGTTCTCAGGCAAAATTCTTGACTCGGGATACGCAGACCTTTCGGACATCTTCGTCGTTGACATTCAGCGCAAAGACGGCAAACCGATTGAAGCATACTTTGATGGCTCAACTGGCGAGTGCATGGGTTGGCACCTTCTCAATGAAGACCTCATTGGTGAAGTCGGTGTCGTTCCCGGCGATAAAGTCATCTCGTTTGACGATGCGGCGGATATCGCTGTCAAGTCAATTGAGGGTGAAGTTATCGCAGTTGACGCAGACATGTTTGAGGGCTACGACGCTTACGCCGTTGAAATTGAGGGCGTAGACGGAAAATCCTACGATGTGTTCGTCGGCGTTGACGGAGAAATTCTTGGCTACGACGAATACGACCCCGAACAAGCAAACGAAATTGAAGAAGAGGTCGCCGACCTTGCGTTGAAGCGCATGTACAGCGACGAGCGACGCAAGGAGTTGGCGGCTCAGGGTCACGCTCTACCGGATGGTTCTTATCCAATTGTTGATGAGGCTGACCTGAAGAATGCGATTCAGGCTTATGGAAGAGCAAAAGATAAGTCAGCAGCCAAGACTCACATCACAAAGCGGGCAAAGGCTCTTGGGCGCGCAGAGTTGATTCCCGATGAGTGGAGCGACGGGGAAAAGGTTTTGTCGGACGACGAAGCGAAGAAGTTCATAGGTGATTTGCTTGAGTTTGAAATGCTCACTGTTGAGCAGGACATCAACCCAACGAACTAATCGTATGCGTAAACCGGGTTATGAAACCGCTGGTCAGTATCAGACCCAAGGAACTAATCAGCAGGTTTCGGGCGTTGTTTCAAAACTCAATGCAGAACAAGAACCCCAAAGTGAACAAACAGATGACAAAGTGGAAGACGATAAACCCAAGAAGTCTAGAAAACGCAAGAAAGTGTCTTCCGACGAATCAGTTTCAGATTAAAAAGGAGAGACGATGAATTCGTCTCTTGCTTATACCGCGAATCAGCGAGTAGAGCGCTACAGAAAATCCGTTGAGTTTGTTGCAGAAGATGTGCTGCTCTACAAGGGATTTCTCGGTCGTTCGTTAAAAGAACGCGAAGGCTTGTCAAGTGTGGGCACGAGAGCAGCGCGTGCTGCTGGTGTGATTGTTGATTCTTTGGGCAAGTTGCGATGTCCGCCGGGTACTCCTAATGCTAATCAGTTCACAGATTTGCAAATGTCGAACTGTATGGTGCCGGGTTTGGGTGCTGCGAGGCGAGCCGCTCAAAAACTTGCTAATTCAACCCAATCGCTAATAGACAATGCTCAAAAAATGTTGCGTGGTCCTGACGGTAAAAAACTTAAGGGCAAAGCAAAAGTTGCAGCGCTTGCCTCTTTGGTTGCTTTGGATGTCATGGACTATCTGAACATGGACGGAAGTGGTTCGTTGTCTGCGTCTACTCTCGCTTTGGCGGAAGTGTTGCGCTACGGTTCGTCACAAGTAGCCGAAGCAGTATTGGACAGACTTGTACGACAGGGCAAAATTACCGAAACTCAGCGCAAAAATATGCAAGCGATTCTAGACAAAGTTGCAACGACACAAAGATTTGGTGGACTTGCAGAATACATAGTCAGTCGCACCGACTTGGCAGTTCGTAAGAGACGAATGAAACCAACTCGTCGCGAGAATATGGTTCCGAATGTCGTTGAATTGGTGGACGACACCGTAGACGCTGCGACACAAGCAAAGTGGGATGCGTACGTTGATGGGCTGAATATTCCCAATGCACCCGAACGCGAAAGGGTGGAAGTTAACACCGTTGAAGAGGGGGTTGTCGCTCTTCTTGAAGGCAAGATTGTTGACATGCCCGATGTTGAGGGTGCTCACATGCTGATGGATGAACTCGGGCACATTATTGCAGATTTGGAGGAAATGCACAAGAATGGGGAAATTGATGACGTAACTCTTGAGAACGCTGTTTTTGATTTGTGTCAAATAACCGTGAAGGGAACAAGCGCATTTTGCTTGGGCAACAAGGGAATACCGCGATACTTGATGCCACAGGCGGAAGGTAAACCAGTAGCGGGTTCAAGGGCTCAAAAAGCATTTGATGCGCAAGTAAAGGTTTTGCAAGATGCGGTTGATAAAGCAATAGCAGATGGACGTCCGCAAGCCGAAATAGACGAATTGCAAAAGAAATTAGACAAGTTCGTTAAAAAAGGTGAAATTAACGGACAGAAAGATATGTTGGCATATCTTGCGGAAAGAGGTATCAAGCCGAGAGTCGGGGAGGACGGCAAAGAGGTCGGCGTAGAAATGGTGCCGTCAACAAAACTTAAGGCAACTCAACGAGACATGCAGGGTCACAAAGTTGTCGGCATGATGCGTGCCAAAAAGAGAGGCGAATACGACCCAGGCAAAGAAGCCGTGTTTGTATCTAAGGACGGATACATTATTGACGGACATCATCGTGTTGGTGCACAAGCAGGAATGGATTACCAAGACGGGGTACTTGGAAATGACCACCAAATGCCAGTCATCGTGTTGGATGCAAACATTTCGGAAATATTGCCTGTGGCGAATGACTGGACGCAAGACTATGGCATACAGAGAAAGACTGTTGCGCAAACGTCTGAGGGCGGACCAACAGCAGTTGACATTTTGGATTTGGTGAAGCAAAAACGCGCACAAAAAGCACAAGAAGCGCTTGGACAAGTTGACAGCAGAATTCCCGACGTCGATTTGACTACGCAAGATATCGGCTTGCCCAAAACCGATGCGGATGAGGTTATTAAATCAGTTACACCAAAACTCAAATCACCAAGACATCTTGATGTCGCCACGACGGTAAGTTCGGACGCACTTTTGCCAAGTGCTCCTGAACAGTCTGTCCGACCCCCAGGGTATGCACAAATAACCGTAGATGCTGAAAAATTTAATGCCGAACTCAAAGAAAAAACTAATGCGCTTTTGGACAAACACGGCATAGATAAAAATAAGCCCCCATCCCAACAAATAGATGAACTTGCAGGCAAAATGGGCGTGGTTCTGCAAACACCCATTGAAAAACAACTGGATACTGCTGTGACTTGGATGGAAGAACAAGGTATGGCTAAGGCGAACATATTATTGGAAGCAGACCCAAATCATTCAGCGGAAATTAATGCCTACCGCAAGATAAAAGGTCAAGCAATCATTGACGCAATAAATTCAATGCGAAATGACAAGGGTCAACCGGGTTGGATGAAGAAAAATGCGGAAGGAAGAGAAACCGTAAAACAGGCGATTGCGCAAGGATATCTAGAAGCACTCGTCGGTATGGACGAAATTTTTAAAGGCGCCCCCAATCTAAAGGGAGGCGTCATGCTTGAACTCCACGGTGTTGATGGACCAGCCTCCATGAATGACGCGGCTGGTTATGCACAGGTCGGTATGCGCGGTGACGGAAAAGTAATGGCAAAAGTTTCGCTAGTACCGGACTCGATGATTTTTGACCAAACGAAACAAAATGTACTGCCCAAAGGTCAGGGGATGACTCAGACTTTGCGTTTCATGGGGGCGGACGACCATCAGGTTGGACTCGCCATTCATGAGGGTGCACACGCTGAACATTTTATGCACCAATTTAAAACGCTCGGTATTGAGATGGGCGAAAACGCACCATCCATCAGTGAACAAGTAAGAAATAGGGGAGATAAACTTTCTGATTCATACATGGGCGTAATGTTCTCTAAGCGATATGACTTCCCTAAAGATGCGACATGGGATGAAGTTGAGGAAGAAATCAAGAGCAAACGGAAACGCCCCTCTTTTAGAAATTTTGTTGACGGACCGGAACACAACCTAAATCAATATCTGTTTGATGTTGCGACGGCAGAGATGCTGAAAAGTAGGGGTGCTGGTGGCGCACCAGATTTGTCTTCTTCTGACCTAGAAAAGTTGGCTTGGGGCACTGCGCCCAAATCAAAATATGCAACCGAACTTATTGAAGCGGTAGAGAACTATGAGCGTGACCTGATGTTTCCAAATGTGAACCCGTTTGTACCACCGGGCAAACAGTTCAATACGATGAGTCGCGAAGAGGCTGCCGCGGTAAGACAGCAGGCTGTAGATGCGGTACAACTAAAACTTCCAGAAGGCTATGAACTGTTTGATGAAGATGGAAAACCCGTTACAAAACAACAGTTGGTTGATGCAGTCAAACAAGCCATGGGCGGAAAGAAAATTGCACAAGTAAGCCAAGAATACAAACCGATTTTGGATGCATACTTGGGTATCGACTCTCAGAAGATAACCACCAACGGGGTGGACAATCAGGAAGTGATGAGCGTGCTAGGTGTCGCGTCACAGTACGGGCAGACGAATGTGATGGAGGCTGTAGCAGAGTCACGAGTTTTGGATGTGTTTACAAGACAATTCGGTAGTTTCCGAGCGTTGGATGATTCACCCAAAAAAGCGAGAGAGATGTTGGATAGACTTTTCTCTGAATCGAGCGTTCCACCCATGGGCGCCCCACCGTCCGCGGCTGAATATCAGGAAAACATTCAAAAAATCATCGCGGCAATACCGAGATTACGCAGAGTTAAAGCAGGAGCCCAATGAGCAACACAAGTGGAATTGAGCAGATTCACTGGACTGGTTTCGAATGGATTATTGTTTCCCCTGATGCCAAGGAGCAGTGGTATAAAATTATCTTGTATAAGGAAAAATTGTTACCTCGCGAATGGCAACTTCTACAAAACCTCAGACCGAAGGTTATGGTTCCGCCGTTGGTGATTACAGACAACAACATCAACGAATTGCGAAAAACTTGGAATAAGTAGACAATCTACTGACTTATTGAAACCTAGCAATAAGGTACAATCGGATAGCCAGCCTCATGTGGCTCACCACGGCAAGGGCATAGATGCATAACGGGCTCAATACTTCAATCGCAACTCTCATCAGGAAACGACCTCATGCGCCGCGTGGGGCGAAGAGTGTCCGCCGCACGATAATCCCCCTAGAGAAACAGTTGACTGTACGTTTTGATGAGACCGCAGAGCAACACGACATCACAACATCTCCATTGCTGTACATGCGCACAGAAGGTCGCTTATCTGAAAAAAATATTGCGAACTACAAGACCGCAATGTTCCTGAGAAAGAAGCAGGCAAGACTTTCTGCACCGATTGATGTGTATCACTATGAACAAAAAGTCGGTCTCGTCAGGGCTCGTTCTGGTCTCGGCAGAGCCGCACAGGCTGTGGGCAGTATATTGACGCCCGGCAATTTGAGTGCTATTCGTAGTCCGATTCGTTCCGCAATCTGGCGTGGTTTGACACCAGGTGGTGGTGGAGGAGGTCGGCGAAGAGGTGGGGAACGCGGATACCGATGCCCTGCGGGTTTTGAATTCGGTGGACGATTTACCGACAACGCATTCTCCACTTGTGGCGCACAATTGTTTGGAATTCCAGGTCCGCTTGCTTTGTTGGCTCGTGCGGTTCGTGGTGCTATTAACGCCCCCGAAGCGCGTATTACGAGCCTTTCGGAAGTAATTGAAGGAAACGCTTCACCCGACCGAGCCGTACAGATTCAACGCATGGCACAAATCCCACGAAACCCTGGTCCAAACAAACCCCGTTTTGCCCGTTCGGTATCTGAATCAATCACCGTACTTCAAGGCGCTCCCGCTGGTGAGGGACGCATGATTCGGCGAGATGGAATTATTTTGCGACCGCTAGTTCCTTCTTCTGTGTTGCGTGAGTTCGGCGGAAATCCCGACATGTTGGATGGTGCGATGATTCGCGCCGTGCAAATCCCGCGAGAAATTGCTGCCGACGATGTTGCCCTGCTTGCTGGTGCCTCAATGCAAAGAATCTCATTTGTCGCACCAAACGGTGTAGTGATGACTATTGAGCGCCCCCGCCCGTTGACTGTTGGTGAACGACGAAAGTTTGGCAGACAGTTGAATCGCGCAATCGGAGAAACAGACCAGTATGACCCAGGTGCAAGCATCCGACAGTTTGCCGAGGGAACAAACGGCGCGTTCAAATACACAGAAACATACGGCAAAATCCCTGACCCATTATCATTCGTTGAGATAACTGGCGAAGATGGAGTTAAGCGTCGCGTCCGTAAGTGGGTGTACGAAACATTTATCAAAAAGAGCCGAAGATTGGGCTCAACGACACGACAGCAGGCTCAGCGTCGCGAAGAAATCGCACGCGAAGGAAGAGAAGCCGTTGAACGGCTTTCGGGGGCAGATAAACCTCTATGAAGAAAGTCTTTTTTGTTCGCCACAAACGCGACAATGCGCCATATCTTTTGGTGACAGTAAATCCGGGTGGTACAGATTTTCAACCACTTTCTGATGAGGCAGATGATGTCGCTGATGTGTTTGACTCCGTTTATAGGAATCGTCCAATCAATAAGCAAGAATTAGACGCTGCTCTTGACGACGATTTCACGATTGAGGGTCCGATTAACCCGACGCGAGGCAACTTGAATCTGCTACAGGACTTTCTATCGGACACAAATCAGCCCTTGTCGCCGCGCAAAAGATATCCGTCAGCAAAATCGTTTGATATTTCTTCAGTTCCCCTCGGATTCTCCGACAAAGACGGCAAAGTCAATCTCACCGAATACAAGGCACGGAACTTCATCTACGAACAAACAAAGTCAACATTCAATTATGAGGTCAAGCGAGTTCGCGCTCTTTGGGACCCGGGTTTGTCAATCCCTGGCACGGGAAGGCGCGGAGGATGGCGATGCCCTGTTGGGACTCGTTACGGCGGTCAAATCACCGACAGATTCGGCAGAAACTGCGGATGGGGAGTTGCTCGTCGTATCGCGAATGCAATTACCAACATTGGCGAACGGATGGAAAACCTTGACGACCGACGCAGGGGTCGACGCGTGGAGCGTCGCAACCGAAGAATGTTGGAGCGTCTAGGTCGCGCAGAAGGCGCAGGTCGCGCTGAGCGAGGTTTGCGTGGTATCGCTGAGGTTCTTGATGGTGGAGAAGCAACACCGGCTCCCGCGCCCGAGCGTCCGCGTGGGCGTGGAGTGCAGGCGCGTCGCAGAGCCCGTAATACGACTGAGGCTTTGGCTGATGCACGCGATAGGGGTTTGCGTGATTCGGAGCGTCGCCGTGTCCGCAGAGAACTAGAGAAGCCAGGTGCGGCTCGCACAGAAACTGCCCCCAAACCACCCGCTGAGGAAAAACCAATCCCCGCGGCGCCTCGCAAGCGTCCCCGTAACGCACGCAAACCCGCCAAACGACCACAAGGCGAAGCACGCAACGATGTAACCAAACCCGTCGGCGGACCCAATGAAACCGAAGACTACGCAGGCTACGTCAACCGCAAATACAATGAGTACGCGGAAAACGTGCGCAAGATTCGTGAGCGCGGCGGTCGCGCAGGATTCCTAACCCGTCGCGAATGGTACGACATCAACAAGAGCAATCTCGATGATGCTTGGCGCAAGAAGGGCAAGGGTGAAGCACCTGACGATTTCATGCCTCCGACCCCCGGCAAAAAGCGTCGACGCAAACCTGACGCCCGCAAGAAGCCTCCCGTTCAGGACAAGGAACCAACACCACAAAAGCCAGAACCTAAGAAGATAGATGAAGAGTTCCCTAATCAGGAACCAACTATTGGTCGCGCAGACGAGATGCTTGCCGAAAAGGGTTGGAAGAGGGCGATTGCGACGAACCCAAATAAGACTAAATGGAAGAAGGGCAACTGGGAAATCACCCTTGACAAAGACCAGGATGGCGATGTGTTCGTCGCGAAAAATCCTGAAACTGGTGAAATATTTCAAGTTGCACGGGGCGCAGTCCCCTTAGACCAACAGTTGAATCAACTAGAAAATCTGCTTGCTGATAGAGACCCAGACTTCCTCAATAAGAAGCCCAAAAAGAAGAAGCGGATGTGGACGATTGACTACGGCAAAAAGCGACCGCGCAACCGCATGCGTGGAGGTGCCGGTAGGGGTGAAAATAGAAACATTGCAGGCGACAAAGCACTTGAAGGACTCACCGATGATGAACTCAAGACCGAGTTGGAAAGAATTAACAATGACGAATTCATGAAAGATTGGGATATCCGCCCTGCTGAACGTGAAGCAATCAAAAAGAACATTGAAGCAGAACTCAAATACCGCAAGTTCCCGAATCAGGAGCCGACTCTTGGGCGGGCAATTGACATGCTTGCTGACAAAGGTTGGAAGAGAGAGCCTGCGCCGAATCAGATTGGCAATAAATGGACAAAGGGGAATTGGGAAATCACCCTTGACAAAGACGCATTCGGTGATGTTTTTGTTGCGAAAAATCCTGACACTGGTGAAATATTTCAAGTTGCACGTGGCGAAGTCCCATTGGACGAACAATTGAATCAACTAGAAGATGTGCTTGCTGATAGAGACCCAGACTTTCCCGGCAAGAAGCCGACAGATGTAGCGGACGGAAAAGAACCAAACATCGTTGAAGTTGCTCGCATGAAGATACGTCAGGACATAGAAAAACGAGCAGTTAAAGAGTTTGACAAAAGAATCAAAAAAGATTTAGAGGACGCGCTTGGGCGTACATTGACCAAAGAAGAAGAAGAGCGGATGTTTGACGCCTTCAACAATGAGATATACAAAGACTGGAATCCTGTAAACGCCAATGACAACATTCGCGCAGTTTTGGGCGAGAAGGAAGGGGACGCCAAACAGGAACTTGCGCGTGAACTTATTGGGCAACTTGAACAAGATGGACGTAAGGCACAGGATGATATATGGCAAATACTTCGCGATGAGGTTAATGAGGAACCGAATGACGCTGGCAAACTTAGGGCGCTAGAGGAAGCAGCAGCGCTAGAGGGGCGCAGGCAGAGGTACAAGGAAGCGAAAAAACTTTGGAACGACGCACTGAAAGACCAGGGTGGTAGAGCAGAGGGTCGCACGGCAGAATTGCTTCGCGACGAATCTGCGGAGCGTCGCGGCGCAGCAGTTCGCGACATGAAAGCCATAAACGGAGTAAAACTAGAAGAAATAGTTGAAAACGCACGCAATATGTTCGTCGACAGAGGGCAGGGCGGCATGGCGGACGCCGAGGTGAGAAGATATGCGGACGCTATTACATTGGCGAAAAAATACTTAAGAAATGGGTATGCCAAAAAAGTGCAGGCTGATATAGAAAAAGAAATTAATCAGGCTCTTGGAGCGGAGACTGATGCCGTTGCTGATGTGCAATTGCAAAACTTGCGTCTCCGGTTGGTCGGCAGGTTAAAAAACGATAGGCAGAAAGTTGAAGACGCAAAAGCCATCATTGCGGAATACGACAGAAACAATCGTGGTTTGAATGCGGAAGACGGCGAAGCCCTCGCGAACGCAGCACAACAACTCGTTTTCTATAACGAAGAAGTGCGGGCAGTAAACGCGGCGCTTAAAGTATTGGACGAACGCGCAGAACGTTTGCGCAAGGGAGAACGAACCCCTCCCGCACGAGGTCGCCAACCAGCAGCATTACAGGCGGCAGAAGATAGAAACATCGCCCAAGCAGAATTTGATATGCGCCACAATGACGGAATTTTGGATGTGGCTGGAATTAAAGCCGATAAAGAACTAGCGGATGCAGTTGGGATGGACCGCTTTTTTGACCCGCTTAAAGATTTAGATAACGAATACAACGCGAGACGAGCAGAAAAGGAATCTGTTCTCAAGCGTGAGGCAAGAGCGATGAGAGTAGCAGGGGAAACGACGGACACGCTAAAGAAAAGAGACCGAGTCAGGGCTGTCGCGGAAGGATTAGAAGAACAGGGTTTGAGGGAAATAGAACAAATCAAGAAAAAGCAGGATACCGCACTCAGAATTGCACAAGACAAAGACCGACCGTTGCGAGCGAGATACGAAGCCGCTAAAGAAATGGCGCGCAATGTAGCAGAGTTGGATGCTGCGAGAATAAGAGTGCGCCAAGCAAGGGAAGCACTTGCGAACGTCAACGGAGCGGGAGCCAACCCCCCGAAAAACACACAAATTTTTGATTCAGATTCCCCGATTAAAAAAATTCTTGATGATGTAAAACCGCTACTCGGGCAGGAAGTAGACCGAATAGCACTAGATGTTGCGGTGCAAGTGGGGCGTGAAGATTTTGAAAATATAGACAAAGACAGACTCATACAAGACCTGCGCATCCGTGGTGGCGACGAATTAGCGCGTTCACGAATTGCAAGAAACGAAGATGAAATCAAAGCGAATCTCCGAATGTTCCGTAACAAAATGAAACAACTTGAGGGAATGGATGACGTTAAGGAACGGAATGAGTTAATTGACAACATGAAAGACAGGATACGAATGGCTGCGAGGTTGGAGGCAGAAAATGCCGCAATTGCAGACATCCTGTCGAACTCAACGCCGCCCAAAACGGAATCAACTCCGCCCCAAGCGGTTAATGCTGGTGGCGAAATTGATGCCGACCGAGCAGTAAATGACATCGGACAAGAATACGAGAGGCTAATCGGTAGCGAACTTGACTCTAATCAAAAAGCACAGATGCGCAGAAAATACATTGAAAAAGTCGCACAAGCAGGTATTGACGATGAACTACAGAAGGACAAAGAACGTTTTGACAGGGAAGCAGAAAAACTTGAAAATGAACGGAATCGAAGCGACGCAGTAGACGAGATGCGAAGACTGGCAGACGAAAGTTTGGACTTTATGGAGCAAGAGGTTGTGTTTCAGGAAAGAACGCGAGACCAGTATCTTGGTATGTTGGAAAACGCTAATGAGGCAACAAGAGCCTCGCTACTGCAACGGTTGGCGGTTAACCAAGCATTAATGGACATGAATCGAAGAAAAATAAATGCGTTACGAAAAATGAAAGATGAATATGTAGAAAAATTCTTGCAGGAACGACAGGATGAAAGAGACGCAGCGGCAAAACCCAATGTCAACGCGCCGTCACCATTGCAAGCCGAAACGGTCATAAAAATAGGTAACCCGTTTAAAGCGAAAGTTGTTCCTGAATTAGATTTGGGAATTGATTTCGGTCAAGGAAAAGGGATGGGTGAATACAAAGAAATCAAGAACCCCAAAATAAAAAATGAGAAAGACGCTATTAAGTTTGTCAAAGATGGCGGCAACCTCCGCGAAGTTCCACATGAGTATTGGCAGGCTGCCATTGAAGCGAACTCAAGCCGAAAAAAGATAGATAAGACCAAACGGTTCCGACAACTATCCAAGAACGGCGGGATTATCGGGGATACTCGTCTTTTTGTGTTGAGAGACGCTGATGGCAAATCAACAAATCGTGGAATCGTTTTCAAGGCAGCGGAAGCCGCCGACAATGTTGGCGAGTTGGTTGGGTGGAATCTGGCTCATCAAGTTGGAATTATCAAGGGTGGTGCGGTCGCCGACGGAGAAAACTTAGGCGGCGATAAATTTATCATGATTCCATTTGTGTTTAACGATGTGCCAGACGGCAACAATATAACGTCGGCGGGGGGTGCTAGGGAGGACAATTATCATATTAGACAGGTTCAGAGAAAAGTTCCGAAGCAACTAAAGCCGAACATGTATGCGGCGCGCCTAAATCAAGAACTCTTGAATTATGTCTTAGCCGTTTCTGACCGTCATGGAGGAAATGGCATGGCTAAGGGTGTTGAGTTACCGAATGGTGACGTTGCGGCTCATGTCATCCCGCTTGACCTGGGTTGGGCGGGAAAGGTTTATGCTAGAGAAGGAATAGGTGACCCACTCAGAGTCGGAAATGGTGCAGACCCAGGTTTCTGGAGAGACTTAGACGATGACCTCAGAGCAGCGTCCCCTGAGTTGAAAACAAGAATTCAGGATGCCGTAATCAATGCGTATGACAACGCAATAAAGACCGTTGGTGACGCCATCTCTGGCGGAGAAGCCGAATTCGTTAGACAGGCACTGAAAAATTTTAAGGGTCCGGGAGCAAAACCAAGAGCAAGGTTCCTTTACAAAGTTCTCAAGGACCGACATGGACAACTTGTAGCACGGAGACGTGCTTTTCTTCTTAAAATAGGGCGACCATGAAGCGGAGTCACAAACACCAATGAATAAAGAGGCATAATCTCATGGAGTACGGACATTTAACTTTTGGTGATTACTTCTATCCGAACGCGGAAGGAGAAGTCATCTATAAGAACAACGCAGGAGATATTGTCCTGCACGGAACGTCACCGAAACACATTGAGGTGGTTCTCACTTATCTGATTGATTCATCCGCTGAAACAAAATCATATATTGTTGACCCTAAATTTGGTGTTGAGTATGTTATGTGGAGAGTGTTCACCCTTGATGGAGAATACAGTTCCACCAATGAGTTCACAGAAAAAGATTTTGTAGAAAAACAAAAACTATTAAAAGCATCCAAAACGATAAAAATAATTGCTAAACGAAACACACAATCAAATGCTGACGAATAACGAAATCCAATATAAGGCGTACCGCTTCCGCATGGAAGTGGATAAGACAACTTTTGCATACGGGATTAAGGGCGTTCGTGCCATGTGGGACCCGAGCCTCTCAATCCCCGGCACAAACAGACGGGGTGGCTGGCGATGTCCAATCGGAACCCGCTTCGGCGGTCAGATAACTGACCGTTTCGGTCGCAACTGTGGTTGGGGTATTGCTAGACGTATCGCCAATGCAATCACGAACATTGGTGAGCGTTTGGAGAATGTTGATGACCGACGCAGAGGACGCCGTGTATCCAAGCGAAATAGGCGGATGCTTGGTCGCCTACAAAGAAATGCGGAAGCGGGCAGAGCAGAACGGGGTTTGCGTGGCATCGCCGATGTTTTGGATGGCGGCGAGGGGCGAGCAGAAACTTTAACTGGTGGACGTGGTGACGGCTCAATGGGTCTCCCCGGTGGTGGAGGTGTTGGTGTCGCATCCGATATAGATGAACGCCGACGCTTAACAGATGAACGCCGACGCTTGGAAGAAGAAGCACGAGCAGCAGATGAAGAGTTGGTACGAATTAGTGACGACTTGGCACCAGACCGTGAAGAGGTTCGCCTTGATGATGATTTGGCTCCAGATGGTAGCGTAATTCGTATAGAGGACGACCTAGAAGGTCGTCGCCGTCGTCGTAGTCGTCGTTCAGATTCGGTTCCCGATACAGACATCCCCGAAACAGATGTTCCAGAAACAGATATTCCAGAAACTGAAACACCACCTCGTAGGCGTCGTGTTATCAATCCCCGTAAACCACCAGGGCAACTTGGTCGCGGTTGGAGAGGTGTACTGAATCCAGACGGACCGTTGGGTCGCCGTTATTGGGAACGCGATGACCGTGGATGGTTTGATGGAAGTGACGGATTTATTGATGTTCCCGAAGGCGGAGAACTTCCTGATGGCGGTACACCCGAAACTCCTGATGCGGAAGGCACGGCACCGACTAGACCCGGAGCGGGGAGGAGACGAAGAAGACCCGAAGGTGGAGACGAAGTTGCTTTAGATGACGATTTGGGTGGGAGGCGACGTCCGCGAAGAAAAGAAACATTAGAAGATGTTCTTTACGGACCTGATTACAAACCGCCGAAACGAGACGGCAGAGAACCAGGGGAAATTGTTTTTGTTGACGGGAAACCGTATAAGTGGGAACCAAACCTAGGTGCGGGAGCGATAGGTAAGGGTCCGCAGAAAAAAGGTTACTGGGTTCCTGCTTCCGAAACAGATTTGGAAAACGACCGTCTTTACCAGAAGAGATTGAGAAATCGGGAAGGCAAGAAGCCCAAAGGCGCACCAGACCCCGAAGGAAAGCGTCGCATATGGACAGACGACGAAGGCGACCAATGGGAATACACTCCACAAAACGACAAATGGACACTGCAAGGCAATATCCAAAAGCGGCGCGAAGCAGAGGCTAAAGATAAAAAACAAAGAGAAAAGGACAACGAGCGTCGTCTCGCACGCGCAGAAGAACGCCGAAGAAGAGAGCGTGGAGAGCCCGATGCGGAAGCAGCGGCTGCGCCCGGTGCGCCACCTGATGACGGTCCGCCGTTTGATTCTGATGCACGCGACGCAGGATTGAGGGAATCCGAGCGTCGTCGTGTTCGCAGAGAAATAGAAGAACCCGGTGCGCCACGAACTGAAGAAGGCGCAGAACCGAGAGAGGCGAAACCTCGCAAACCTAGGAAGCGCCGCGTAGAGGGTTCCGAGCAAAGAGCGCAAGAAAGTGCTACCCGCAAACCAGGTGCTGAAGCGGTACCAGCGGGTACGCAAAAGAAGCCGACAGAGAGAATTGACCTCGCCGAGGATATGGTTGAACTTGAACTCGCACCGGGCGAGAGTATGCCTGATGAGCGTTCATTCCGCAATGTAGACAATCGTTTTCCGGCGGGCGGTCTACCCGATACTGCTTATTGGCGCAAGAAAGATTTTCCCGAAGGCGAAGTGAAAGCGGAACTTGAGCGCCGATTCGGACGCTATTACGGTGCTGACAACAATATCAATAATCGTGGCAAGTTCGTCAATCGGGAATTGGAGCGTAGACGCTTTAAAGGGAAAGACAAATCACCCAAAGACATAAACCTAGACGAAGACATGGTTGAACTTGAACTTGCTCCTGGCGAAAGCAAGCCAGATGAGCGTTCATTCCGTAATGTAAATAATCGTTTCCCAAAGAATGGTCTACCAAAGAGTGCGTATTGGCGAGATGATAAATATGACGGTAATGACAAGTTTGAACTAGAACGCAGATTCGGTCGTTACTACGATGGAAGCAACAACATAAATAATCGCGGTAAAGTTGTCAATCAGGAGTTGAAGCGTCGTCGTGATGCTGGTTTTGTCAAGCCTTCGCGTAAACCCAAGACACCCAAGACACAGAGGAAACCTGAAGCGGAAAAACCTAAAGTTGATTTGCCGAGTCAGCCTCCGCTACCTCCGTTCATGCCGGGTACACAATTGGATGACGAAGTTCGCAAGGTGCGAAAGGCTTTGGAAGACGTGAAGCGAATAGCGGAGGATATTGACCGAGAACCGAAAGATTTTCCGAATCTTCCTAAGCGCCCGTGGTGGAGAGACACGCAGGGGAACGGTTTGGATGATGAGGATAGGGCAAAGATTGAGGCTGCCCTAGGTCAGTTTTATGACCGTAATGGGAAACTGAATCCACGAGGCGGTCAGATTTTTAACGCGATTCTTGCGCAAGACAAAGAAAAAGAAAAACCAAAAACACCAAAAGCGAATACGGCGAACGCTGACAATTTCTCGTCAGTTGAGGAACTCATTGAAGCACTCGGTATGGGATGGCGACAACTTGATGAAGGGGAAAGAAATCTTATCCGTCAAGAATATGAAGGACAAAAAGGGGCACGGGCGCGAATTAAAGAACTTGATGAAAAGCGAATTGCTGAAATAACCGATATTCAAAAAGCCGAACAATTCATGTTTGACGAACGAAGGTCAATTATTGCGCATCAAGCAACGTTGGCAAATATGATGAAACAACTCCGCGACCAGCGAACAACCCGCGGTGGCGAATTGAGCAAGCGAAGGCAAAACGAAATTTTGGGTGCTATTGCAAGAATTCAGCAGGATATTGGACGTAGGCGCGAACTCGTTGCCAGGGCACTAAAGAAGAGGGATGAAGGGTTTTTGGAAGAAGCACCAGAAGCACCAGATATGAGAGTGCCGAGCCCAACAGAAGCAGTCAACGTTCTTGGCGGTTCAGCAGACCAAGTTCCATTAGAAAAAATTATTCCGCAGGACGGGTCTCTTGCTGGAGAAACACGAGATGCATATAGAGCAAGAATTAAAACGCTTGCCAAAAATAAAGAAAAAATGTACTTGGGATTTGCCGATAACGATATTGCGCAAATGACACCTGAAGAGTTGAGAAAGAGACGCAATCAAATAGCCGACGCTTCATTGAGATGGCGTCAGGGGTATGATGCTGCACAGAAAATACTTGAATTAAAATTGAAAGAATACGAAGGAAAGAAACTAGATGCATTGTCTCAGCGCGAACAGCAAGAACTTAAAGACAGAATGGACTCCGTAAACGTTCACGCTGCAGAAATGAACGCGCTTGACAAGATGGTCAAACAATATGACGCTCACCTAGACAAGGTCGCACCACAGCAAACCGAAACATTTGACGGCAGTGGTTTGATAGTTCCGAATGAACCATCACCGATTCGTAGACCAGGGTCTATACGGATTAGAAATTATGAAGATGCTGTCAAGGCTGTTCACGAAGGAAATCAAGGTGTATCCATAGAAGATGTTGCTGACGAGGTGATTGTTGACGCATTGTTTGACGAAAGCCTTGCATATGTCGGCAACAAAAATATGATTTTTGATGAGAAAGATGTTCCGAGCAAAGAAGATTTACAGACGAAGGGTTTCAGTGCGTTCATGGCTGAGGGTGGCGAAATGGAAAACAGGAGATTCAATTTCGAGTTAATCAAGGTTCATCCCGGCGGTAGCGGTAACGGTGTTTGGGATGTTGTTAAGGTAAGAGATAAACGGACTGGACAAACCTGGTTTGTCAAAGCAGCCGTATATGGTCACCACGGAGCGATGCTTGAGAGCATCGGGATGCGCGCCGCCGAAGCAATACAATTAGGAAATGACAGAGCACACTTGCGCATCGGAAAAGAAATAGTAGACGCGGACACAGGGAAACGACATCGGTGGATGATGATGCGTGGAATCATGGATTGGGACCACGGAGCAGGCGTCAAGCCCCAACAGGAATGGGCTGACGTCAAAAAACTACCGCGTGACCCTAAAGTTGGCGCAGAAGATATAGCGCCTGAAGACGCAGCGCGAATTTCCGTGTTGGATTTTGTGTTCAAAAATGGCGACCGACACGGAGGAAACTTTATGTATACGGTTGACCAGAACGGCAAAGCCCGTTTGGGGTTAATTGACCACGGACTAATCGCATATGGTCGCGGAATAGAGGGTGAGGTTGATGCAGACGATGTTAACCCCCCAAGCCTAGACCGATGGGAGGACGAAGTGGCAAATCATCGCGCACGACTGCAACGTGATGGCGTACGAGGATATCATGACGAATGGAATAACGGTATTGAGGGTTTGAAACGCTTAGGATTCAATCATCAGAGCCAAGAAGCCAGAGAACGATTTGCGCGAACCGTTGACCGCACCATAAGAGTTTTGGAAAAACAACTTGAACAAATTATGTCTCAACAGGAACTGGAACAAGCGGGCATGAAACTTACACAGGCAGAAATAAACCATTTAAACGCTATTCGCCGTATTGTCGCTGACAGACTAGACTATTTGAAGCGACACAAAGAAGACCTTATCAGACAATTCAATTAATTGACTAGGATAAACACATGGGCTTTCCGTATCTCCTACAAGTAACATCTCCTGACGAAGAGGAGCCACCATTTTTGTATGAGGTTGTTGTTGTGACCGCAGCAAACAAGTGGAAACGTTACCATTTGTCTGGCGCAGAGGAAGATAGTTCTAGGTATAACGACGCAGCCAAGACCGTGTTTTCCACTCCCTACAAAGCACGAATCGCGCTTTCAACAGGGATGTCCAAATACAATGTTTCTTTGAAAGAAAACGCTTCTCAAAAAGAGATTGATGATGCGTTAACGAAACTCAAAGGGCAACTCCCTTCAAAATCAAATAATCAAAAAAAATAGTTACATTACGCCCTGTTTGGGTGAATGGTATTATTGGAACACCGTCTGCATGGTGTTGGCAGACCATTGGAAAGACCCAAATGAAAACTGCATTTATCGTCAGAAACCGCGAAGACAAGCCGTACTTCGTCGCCACAACATCGGATGTTGGAACGACTTTTCGCGCAATCGCCGAAGATTCCAAAGGGTTGGTTGACGCTTTCAAAGATGAATACAAAAATTCAAAAATAACAAAACAGGAACTAAGCGTCGCTCTTGACCGCGGGATGACCGTAGAAGGTCCAATGCCCGAAACGCTTGTTGCACAGGCTCTCCGACGCGAACCCAAACCAAAAGAAAAATTTGCAGAAAAAATATCTGTTTCTGATATACCGATTAAATACTTTTCCGCAAACGAAAAACGCGAAACAATTCAGTTTAAGGCACGCGCATTCGTATCAGAATCACGCAAGACAACTTTCAATTATGAGGTAAAACGAGTAAGAGCACTTTGGGACCCGGGTCTCTCAATTCCTGGCACTGGTCGTCGCGGCGGATGGCGATGTCCAGTTGGCACGCGATATGGTGGGCAGATAACCGACAGATTCGGACGAAATTGCGGTTGGGGTGTAGCACGAAGAATCGCCAATGCTATTACCAACATCGGTGAACGATTGGAAAATGTTGACGATAGACGACGCGGACGTCGGCTTGAGCGCCGTAACCGAAGAATGTTGCAACGCCTTGGTCGGGCAGAGGAGGGTGGTCGCATTGAGCGGGGTTTGCGTGGAGTTGCGGAAGCACTTGAAGGTGGTGACGCACCGAAAGAGCCTCGTGCGCCAAAGAAGCCTGCACCACGACGTAGGGGTGGTGTACGCGGAGGTGGTTTTGATTCCGACGCACGCGATGAAGGTTTGCGCGACTCTGAGCGTCGTAGAGTGCGCAGAGAGTTAGAGGAACCTGGCGCACCCCGTACGGGTTCAGAAGAAATCGTTGAACCGAAACCAAAGCGTCCTGCACGAGCCCGTAGGCGACGAGCGTCAGAAGAAAGGGCTAAAGAAACTGCGGGGAAGCGCCCTACTGGTGAACCGATGGAACCGTCTGTCAAGCCAGAACCGAAACCAAAACGCAAGAAACCAACAGCGAAAAAGCCTGAACCGAAAAAGCCAAGTACCCCCACACCAGAGAAACCGAGCACACCTACGGACGGCGACGAAGCGTTTAATATTTTGTTTGACAATATCAATATGTTGCTTGAGAGGGGAAACATAGACCGTCTCGACAATGATGACTTTCAACGAATGAAGAGTCTTTGGGAAGAACAAGAATTCACTTTGGACGCTCAAGACAGATTTGAAGACGAAGTGCGCGACGGAAATTGGGGAGATGTTGAAGAACTTAAAGAACGTATCGCAATCAACGACCAAGAAAAGCGTGGGGCGGCTGAACGCATAAGTAAAGACATAGACTTTCTCCGCGAAAAAAATCGGTCAGCCGGAGAACGAGAGGGTGCTCTTCGCAGAATCATTCTGAACAAACAAGACATCAGGCGACGTGATTTAGAAAACGAGATGTTCCAAAAAGCCGTTGACGACCCGCCGTGGAGAAAGCCAGAGCCACCCGAAACTCCGCCGTCAAACCCAAGGGCTCCCACTCCGACTCCTCCGAAACCGCCAACTTCACCCAAGAAAAATAAACCGAAAGCCGATGGAGATGCACCGAAGGTGAAGACCGCAGAGATTGGCGGAAAACAAAATAAAGAAGACAACAAACTGGCTCCCCTTGGCGATGACGGTCTTCCCGCAGGGAAAGCGGTAGAACCGAACACAAAAATCAGTAGTGCTGAACAGGCTGCAGAACATCTGAAAAATGGTGGGGACTTGCGAGATGTACCCGATGTTTTTGTCATTAGCGCACTTGAGGCAAACGCAGACAAGGACCCTAACGGTCCTTTCGGACCAAAGTCAGACAAGCGTTACGAAATCGGGCAAATGAGGGGCGGCATCAACGGGGAGATGCGTGTGTTTACCGATAGAACAACTGGTAAACAATATTTGTTGAAATACGAAAAACGGCGCGCACACGGAGAACAAGAAGATGTTGCCGAAGTTTTAGGGAATAATATTGCCGGAAGAATGGGTTTTCCTGTTGGTGGTTTCCGTTTTGTGGGTTCCGTCTATAAAGATAACAAAGGCGACGGACGAGCAGTTCTGTTTGAACATGTGTCTAACTATGTGTTGGACCAAATTGGGCAGCCAGCAATGTTTGATGACATGCGTGACGTAAATGTTGAGGACGGCGTTGCGTTGACCCTTTTGGATTATGCAATTTTGAATGTGGACAGACACGGCGGAAATTATTTCGTGGTTCGTGACTCAAATGGCTTGAGGCGTATTGTGCCGATTGATATGTCTTTAACTTTCCATCAAGCAGGTATGTTTGCTGACGATAAAGACTACGCAAATGCAGAAGGTCTAAAACATTGGGTGGATGGTGCTGCTGGCAGAAATAATATCCTTAATGGAATTCGTGCCAGGGTTAAAGATGGAGAATTAACTCGTCAGCAAGTTAAAGAACAGGTGATTGCGGTTCAGCGACGCTTGCGTGAAAATCAAGAAAAAGTACAATTTGCACTGTTCGGCAAGGAAGTAATGGAAGCAGCGGGCACACCGGGTAACCCACGAAAAATTAAGGGAAATAAACCTGACCATATGGTCGCCTATACCGATAAGCGTCTGCAATGGTTGATGGACGCCGACCCTGAAGAAATAACCACAATCATTCTGAAAGGATAAAATTGTTTTATGAAGTATCGCATGTTCACCCCATCGGAAATCCTTAACTTCAAAGGCATGCCGATTGTTTTCATTGAGGTGAGGGATGGTGTTCGTCAGTTTTCAAACAGCAAAGAAGACGACATTACATTTTATGAGTTTTCCAAAAAGATTTATTCAGACCCAAGACCAAACAAGTTCTTCAAAAGTTTGGAAGGTTTGACGACGGGTTTCAGTTATTACGATTCCGAAGAAGGCGAATACTCGGGTGAAGCAAAAATTAAAATTGATGCCATCATCAAGAAACTTGGCTACGCGGTCATAAATATCTAAGGAAGCAAATGAGCGACGAAAAACCCAAAGTAACTCGGGAGCAGGCACTCATGGTTGCCCGTCAACTCGGTTGCCGCGGTGCGCATGAGCATGACGGGTCATGGATGCCATGTGCCTCTCACGATGAGTTTCTTTCGGTTCGCAAGGGCTCCAATGAGATGCGTAAAGCATCAGCGAAAAGTTTTCGTATCCCTAGAACAGAGTTGGAGCATCGCTCTGCTCTAGCAGAATCAAAATCTGGCGAAATGTACGAGACTCGTGCAATGGCAGAGGAAGCATCCCGCAAGCGTGGATGTAAGGGTGTGCGGACGATTGTTTTTGGTGGACACAAGTACTATGCGCCGTGTGTGGCAACTGAGCGGTTTGACCCCCTACGGGAACGAGGTGTTGCGGGTATTGAAACTTTGCCTGATGGTGGTCTTGTTTCTGCCAAGTCCGAGAACTGTTGTCCTGATTCAAATATGGAGGGCAAGAGTTTCGTTAATCGTGTGAGTAGGTCAACCGACCCCGATGTGTTTCAAAACCCCGACTCTGCCCGTGTACGGGCAAGAAACTTGGGGTGTATCGGAATCAGGCGATATACGGCTAGTGACGGCAAAACCGTTTGGTTGCCATGCTCTAACGGTTCTGACTACAACAGGGTTATGGGTCTGCGGACAGATAGGTCGCCGAAGAAGAATCCTCGTGTACGAACCGGCAAGAAATCTTTTGATGGTTTGCGTGATGTGCAACAAAAAATGGTTACCCGACCCAAAAAACGTTTGCCAAATGTGAGCAGCGAGACCATTAATGATTTAGCAATTCTTGTGCGTAAACATAATGCGTCCGCCAAGAAGCAGGCTTACAAAACTAATTTGCGTGATGTTAAGCAGGTATATTTGCGCGGGTTGATTGCTGGTTCTGAGGCAGATGCCAAGAAGCGTGTATTGACTTTCCTCAAGGCGATGAGTTCGGATGAGCCGATGCCTCGCGGTTCACGAATGGACTTTGATTTGGTTCCCGACAACCACCCATCCAAGGATGTCAAATCAGTCAAGAAAGACGGCTATTTCACCGATGGAACAAACGGTGTAAAGATTATTGATGGTTGTTGTCCGCAAAATGTTGTCAGGCGACACAAACTCTCTTAGTTGCAAGCCACAACAACAAAACATGTTATTCTCGTATTGTCAGTAGATGAATAGTTTACTGTGACTGGGTGCTTACCTAAGTCGTATAACGATTACAATCACCCACACACATTCCCCAGGAGGGATTCAAATGTCTGATGACATTCGCCTTCGCGAACTGCAAACCGCACTTCGCGAAAAGATGACAGACAACAAGACCATCGCCGACTCATTCAAAGTTGAAGACGGCACGGTTGTTGTTTCTGCCGAACAAAAGAGCGCGTTCGACCGCAACATGTCGGACATCCGCGAAATCAAGAGCCTGATTGAAGGCATGGAGAGCATGCGCGATGCAGAGAAGTGGGCTTCACAGCCCGCCTCTGAGTCGGTCGCAAGCGCCGCCGCTCAGCCAGTTCAGCAACTGACCTCGCGTGAAATCAAGAGCATCGGTGAAGCGTTCCTCGCTTCAGAGGAGTTCAAGTCCCTGAAGTCAGGTCGCAATGGCGCCAACATGCCTGCCCCGTTTGAGTACAACGTGAAGGATGTCTTCACGGGTATGCCAACTGGTCCGGCGTCGCCACTTTCGTCGGTTGAGCAGTTCGGTACGTTCCAGCGCGACCCGATGGTCGTTGCCCCGACTCGTACCCGTCGCGTCCGCGACCTCTTCCCGAAGCGCACCACCAACGCTGCCGTGATTGAGTACTTCCGTCAAATCGGCTACACCTCCCCGGCTGGCATGACGCCTCCGACCAACAACGCGGCAACTGTTGCTGAGCGCTCGGGTACGCCCGCAGTGTTCGCCACCAAGCCGCAGTCGGGTCTGAAGTTCACTGGACATCAGGCACCGGTTCGCACGATGGCTCACTGGGAAGCCGCTCACCGCAATGTCCTTGCCGATGAGCCGCAACTCCGTAGCATCATCGACAACGAACTGATGTACGGTCTGCGCCTCCTTGAGGACACCCAAATCCTCAACGGTGACGGCACCGGCGAAAACCTTGAAGGCGTGCTCAACACCACCGGTATCCAGACCTACTCGTGGTCTGCGGGTGGCGTAGGCGACCTCAAGGCGGATGCAATCCGTCGCGCCGCGACCCTGTCCTTCTTGGCGTATTACGAGCCGACAGGCGTCGTGATGCACCCGAACGACTGGGAAGACATTGAACTGTCCAAGGATGACAACGGTCAGTACCTCGTTGCTGTATCGGTCGCCCTTGGTGGTCAGCCAAGAATCTGGCGCATCCCGATTGTGGACACGCCCGCAATTGCCGAAGGAACAGCCCTCGTTGGCGCGTTCGGCACCGCGGCGCAAATCTACGACCGCGAGACGGCGAACATTCGCATCAGCGAACAGCACGCGGACTTCTTCGTGCGCAACGCGATTGTGATTCTCGCCGAGCAGCGCCTAGCGCTTGCTGTCAAGCGTCCAGAAGCGTTCGTCAAGGTCACATTCGACGCGGCTCCGTAATACCGAATAACACGCAATAAGCGTCGCCCCCGCCGAGACTCCGAAATATGGGGTTGAGGCGGGGGCTACGCTTTTTATGGGATAATTATTTTTGATGCCTGACGAAATTAAAGTAAAAATCCTTGGACTGAACATCGGCAACATACGACGTGTTGCGCTTGGTGGGAAACCCAAATTTCCCAAAGATGGAGATGGTGACGGAATGTTCACCATGCCGGGTAGCGACGAGGACAAAACACCCCTTGCTACGGCAGTTAGTTATGCCATCAACACTCTTCGTAGTTTTCGTATAAAAAAATTTGAATTAAGACAAGATAGCCCCCAAAAATCGGAAATTGTTCGCAAATGGCTAATTGAGGCAAAGTCTGGTGGTTTCACTGCGGATAGAAATCTTGAAATTGATGTCAAGCAAGGCATATCGGTTGGCAGGAATAAGCACGGTATGTCGGTGGATATGGATAAGGTTTTTGATGAGAATGGCGAGGTTCGTGAGGATGCGGTTGACCGCGTGATTGCATGGATGGAATATCACGGGGAGAGAGTTTTTGACGAACCGCTAGAGGGTGCGAGGCAAGTTGGGGTTGGGGCTTGGATTGAAAATGGGATGTTTTATATTGATGTTGTTGACATCTATGAAAACAATGAACAAAACAGGGAACGGGCTTACGAGTTAGGTAAAGCGCAGAATCAAAAGTCAATTGCTTTTCTTGAGAGGTTGTGGAGGGCTAAAGAAACAGGGGAGTGGGAAAACGTTTTTTTGACGACCGATGGCGATGGGGCAGATACGATTCCTTGGTATACCTTTGACCCGATAGTAGAAATAATGCGGTCAAAGAGAAAACCATCTGTCACTAATGCCAAACCCACCATTGTGGAACCCAAGAATATGGATAAAACTGGTCCTGAGAATGTGACCATGCAATTGGCTGAACCTATTCCAATGTTTGCTAAACATTTGAAAGGTGATTTCAGTGATGTTGTAGCAGTTGCGCCTGAGAAAAGACAACGAATTGCCGACCATTACGACCTACAGCCAGAGGTTGATGAAAAAGCAAAAAAAGCGTATGACGAACTCAAAGAAGAAGTTGAGCGTCAATTTGAAATGCTAAGAGAAATGGGTATAACCGTAGAGTTTGTGGACTACGACCCCTATGACGGATTCCATTCAATGCGAAAAGATGTTGTTGAGAACAAACGGCTCAAGGTTATGAAAACATCGGTGACTGGTTCTCATCCATATTGGGATGACGACACAAACGACAAGTTCAGGGCTGTTCACGATGTGTTTGGACATCTCGCCACAGGGCGTGGATTTGACCGACATGGAGAGGAGGCGGCGTATCAGGCTCACAAGTCAATGATGCCAGAATCGGTTCATGGTGCTCTGGCAATGGAAACAAGGGGGCAAAACGCTTTTGTTTTAGCGAGGGGTGATTTTCCCAAACAGAAGGCGGGAATATTGCCTGACGAACTTGCCAAGCGTCTCCAAGGTTCGTCGCGCTCACAAATAGAGGGAATGATTACAGCAGATGATGACAATTTGTATGAAATGGGTGGCTCGCACCATATTTCTGGTGGTCGTTATTTTAAGAGCAACAAGGCAGGTTCTAAACAACTTTCTTTTCGTATAATAGTGGTTGGGTGATGTATGGCTGACAGCAAAAACCGCTTCGTTTTCCGAAACAGCAACATTCCAAAAGAATATTGGACAATGACCCCTGAGCAAAAACGGGAATGGGTCAAAAAGTTTCTACAAACTTTCAGTGGAAATGAAGAAGTCAAAAAACGCTCCCGTGGCAATAGCGAATGAAGAACTTTACTTTGTGAGATAATTGACGAATGTTTGTTCGTCTATGGTTTTACATAGTTTCGTTGTGGTACAGAGTAAACATTTGCATCAGCGATATGCGTATCAAACGAATAGACGCTTCAATCACAAAAAATAAATTAGGTGATAAAGATGAGTGAAAGATTTTGGTACGGTGCCAAACCGCTGAAGGTTATTGATGGCGACACTATTGATTTGATGATTGACCTTGGATTCAATATCCACCACAAGATTCGTGTGCGACTGTACGGTGTGAACACCCCCGAATCGCGAACAAAGGACCTTGCCGAAAAAGAAATGGGCTTGAAAGCAAAATCGTTCACTTCAGATTGGCTGACAAACCATCAATGGGTTTATGTGAACACAATCCCCGACAAGAACGACAAGTATGGTCGCATACTTGCCCGAATTTTCTCTTCAGACAAGGTTGACGACCCCAAAACAGCGTGCCTAAATACGGACATTATCCAAGCAGGATATGCGAGAGAATATTTTGGTGTAGGCGATAAAACTTGGACAGAGTTCAAAACCAAGTAAATTAGTTTTCGCGTTCAGCCCAACCCCTATTGGTTGCACGCCATAAAGACGGTGAGTGATTTGATTCCACTGCTACGCGACTATCGGGGTCTTCGTACAAGCGAATGATATGAGCGCAGAATTCGTCTTCTGATTCTTCTTCTCTCGCGGACATTGGAACGCCGTCATGAATTGAGCATACTGGCGGACCGCACCAACCCTGCCGATAGCCGTAGAGCATCCACTCTTCCATGTCATCAAATTCAGGTATGCTCACTTATTGTACCCCCCGTTGTTGCGTTTGATGTTGCGGATAGGTTCAGCGATTTCAGAAATCTTTTTCTGAATGTCACCAACCGTTCCCCGAAGACCATTCCATTCAACATTGGTCTTTTGGTCAACGCGACGCACACCAGTCTGCACTTCCCGCATCAGTTTTCCGATGTCGTTCAGTTTTGTTTCTACGGCATCAAGACGAGCGCCAAGTGTCGCGATTGCGTCTTCAAACTCTTGTTTGAACTTTTCAAATTCTTTTTCGGTCATCGGTCTTTTTCCTCGGTTGTATAAATCTACAGTATCTTACCTATTCACAAACATAACGAGTTTTGTCAATTTGTTTGTTCGCCTTTGAAGCAATTGTTTCCCAAACATCGGGTCTGTTTTTCTTTACCCACCGAGCCGCGAGTTGTGCCCGTTTTGCCTGAAGTACAGCGTAATACCGTGCCGACCCCGAACCGTGTTCGGTTTGTCGGTACTTTTTCATGTATTCGCTAGCCGCTTTACGGCACAGCGTACACCTGCACTTGCCATTCGTATAGGCGTTGTAGGTGCCGTGATTTATTGCAACCATGAGATTATTCCCCTAGTAGGTCGCCATGATTGATGTATGAATCGTACGACTGACTCAGAATTTTGATTAGACGACCCGACTTGAATCCAAACAATCGTTCAAGGTGCTCAACGATGAGTTCATTTGGTGAGAATGAGCGCTTATATACATCGCTCAAAGTCGTGCCTTGTTTGTTAGTCCACCAATTGCGACGCGAAATACTTGGATGATTAGCCTTCAGCATGTGGAAAGCGTCGTATTCGTTGAATCCGTTGGAGATTGCGATTCCCCACGCCGTAGCGGTTGAGCGACTTATGCCAGCATGACAGTGGACAAGTAGATTTTGTCTACCGTGACCCCACCCAATCATCTCTTGGACATGCTCAAAGGTTGGAGCATCACCCCAATCGGGTGTCACGACATCATCAAATGTCACGATTTTGTGGTCAGGGTGGTTGAAATCCTTGACCTCCAATTTGCTCGGACCTGCGGTAAGAACGGAAGAGAACTCGTGACAAATCGCCCGAGACTCCTCTAGGTTCCTGACCGTAGGAAGAAGTAGTTGTTGCTGTGTTGTGTTGGTGCTATTACTCATATCCATAAGTGTACGGTCTTGAAATGCGTTTGTCAACCCCCCCCAAGACCTAATTACAAGCCTGTAATTGTGTGACGGTTGACATTTATGGGTATCCCATAAGGGGTTGCAAAATATTTAGGTATCAGTTAAAGTGTCTACCGACATCAAGTATTCCCATAAACAACAAATGAGGTATTGGACAACATGGAAACTACATACACAAAATTGCGTGAGCAGGTCGGTTCCCGTAGGGGGCGTAAGCCACTTCCCGACGCTGAGCGAAAGCAACGCATAGAGGCTCGCAAGGCTGAAAACCGTCAGCGCATGGAGGCTAAGCGTCGTGCTTGGTTTGTTCTTGAAAACAAATACAACAAGGAATTCAAGCGCATCTTTGAAGAAGAATTCCAAATCCTGAAGAAGCAGAAGTACTCAGTAAACAACAAAAAGCGATAATCCCGTGACAAGGGCTTTGCTTCTCAAAACCGACGGAACACACCGAAGAGTTGACCTACCCGAAAAGAACGCGCATGTCGCCGTGTCTAAACTCGTGGCTGATGGGGACGCTTTTGATTGCGTACATGACCACGAAAGGCGCATAAGGGGCTATCTCCATGACAGGGGTCTCCTTTTGGGGCTTTCGGTCAACCCCGTGGCGAGCCTTCTGTTTAACATGAATCTCGTAGGAGATGTGCTTGTAACAAATCCCCATAATCATAAAGGGGAAGCAGATGGGTACGACTATGACCTTGACGATAGGTGGTTTGACGGTAGAACTTTACTTACTTTCAAACAAATTAGCGCTGATGAATCCATATGCAAGGCTCTTGAGGAAGATATCCGCAACATGGATTTTTCGCATCATATGTTTTCTCTGACCGAAGAACAAATGAAAGAATATTTAGTTTCAGGTGAAATACCACCCGATGCAAGGCGTGTATCCTAAACCGCTTATTTCAACTATTATTGTTATATGAGTGATGAATACTTGTACGGTGACTACCGTATTCTGCGGGCTGACCGCATGCCGTGCCCTGTTTGTGGTCACCCGACAGGTGACTGCAAGCCCCATCAACAAGAATCACCCATCAAAAACCCGACAGGAACTGGATTGTTTTTGTCTTTAGACAAACAAACAAAAATTATGCTAGAAGAAGACATACTTGAAGAACGAATCATGTATGGAAATGTAAAGATAAAAGTGATTAAGTTTCACAAAGGACAAACAATAACCGTCGCACAAGCACGAGAACACGGATTGTTGGACGAATAACACTCAAATCGGCTTTACTGAAACACTTCGGTAGGGTACAATATTTCTTTCCCTGAACAACCCCAATCCGAAAGTTGCATTATGAAGGACGTTTCCTTGACTCCGAAATTTCTTGAGAAGTACCGTCACATCACGCCGCCGTGGGGTTTCAGCGGACTCGGAGAAATTGTTTATCTCCGAACATACTCTCGCCCGATTGAGGGTGTAGACCGCAACGAAACATGGATTGAAACAGTTTCGCGTTGTGTCAACGGTGCCCTAGACATCAATGTTCCGTGGACACAAAAAGAAACAGAAGCCATATTTGACCATGTTTACAACCTTCGTTGCTCATTCTCGGGTCGCGCACTGTGGCAACTAGGAACACCGCTAATCAAAAAATTCAATGCATCGTCACTCAACAACTGCTACTTTACAAACATTGAAAAAATTGAGGACTTTGAACTCTTGTTTGACTACCTGATGCTCGGAGGTGGAGTCGGGTTTTCCGTAGAGCGCTCCAAAATTCACGACCTCCCCAAGGTCAAAGCGGGCGTAAAAATCACGCATGAGCGCACCAACGATGCCGACATAATCGTCCCCGACTCGCGACAGGGGTGGCGTCGTCTCTTGCACAGTGTTCTGAAATCTTTCTTTGACACAGGTAAGTCGTTCTCGTATTCAACTATTCTCGTCCGCGAATTCGGTGCACCGCTAAAAGCATTTGGTGGCACCGCCAGTGGACCCGGTGCCCTAGTGGAGGGAATCAAGGACATCAGTGAGGTATTCCAAGCACGAGAAGGGAAGAAACTCCGCTCCGTTGATGTATTGGACATCTGCAATATCATCGGTCGTATTGTCGTTTCTGGCTCGTCTCGCCGCTCAGCACAAATCGCAATCGGAGACCCAGACGATGTACTTTTCCTGCGTGCAAAAAATTGGGCTTCGGGTGAGATTCCCGCTTGGCGCGCAAACTCCAACAACAGCATTTACGCGGACTATTACGACCACATCATGCCCGAACTATGGAAGGGCTACACGGGCAATGGAGAGCCATACGGTCTCGTAAACCGTCGCCTTGCCCGCAAGTACGGTCGCACAGGAGAAGCAAAAGCAGACACGACGGTGGAGGGCTTCAATCCATGTGCAGAAATCGGTCTCAGTGACGGAGAGTCATGCAACCTGTCCACAATTTTCTTGCCCAATGTCCGTAGCGAAGAAGAATTTCACGAAATTTCGCGCCTTCTCTACATGCTTCAAAAGCAGATTACCCGCCTTGAGTACCCATACGAAAAGACGACGAATATCGTCCGCAAGAATGCGCGACTTGGGCAGAGCGTCACCGGCATCTTGCAGTGCACCGAGGAAAAAATAGGCTGGCTGTCTCGCGCCTATGAGATGCTCGCTGATTTTGACGAGAAATATTCGCAGAGTAAGAACTTTCCAAAATCAGTGCGTTTGACCACTGTGCAACCATCGGGGACGCTTTCACTACTCCCAGGTGTCACACCTGGCATCCACCCTGCTTTTGCGCCGTTCTACATCCGACGTGTACGATTCGGAGCCGCTGATGGGCTCGTGGACTCGCTCCGCAAGCGTGGACACAAAGTTGTTTGGGACATTGGTTTGGATGGGCGCGAAGACCACACGAAATATGTGGTTGAGTTCCCCTGCAAATCCCCCGAGGGCGCTGTTCTCGCAAAGAACATGACTGCCATAGACCAGTTGGAATGGGTTGCGAAAATGCAGAAAGTGTGGGCAGATAACGCAGTTTCGGTGACCGTCTATTACCGCAAGGAAGAACTTGATTCAATCAAAGAATGGTTGTCCAAGAACTACGACGAGAACATCAAATCGGTATCGTTCTTGCTTCACAGCGACCACAACTTCCCGTTGCCACCGTATGAAGAAATCACCGAAGAGGAATATGACACCATATTTGAAAAGATTGACATGTCTGTTGCCCTAACACCGATTTCGGGTGATGACTTGGACATTGATGCTTGCGCATCAGGGGCTTGCCCAATCCGGTGACAACTATTTCAGTACTCAAAGATGCAAGGGTACACGAGATTTACTATAAGGCTGCTGAAGCAATCTCGCGACACGGTTTGTCCAACAGTCTCGTCTATGACCCGTACACCCACAAAATTGACATCATGGGCGGGATTCTTCTTGCGTGCGGAGCGTCAGAACGCAAACTAGCAGAAGGTTTATTGGAGACGGAAGAATGTGGTGTGCCACCAGTTAACCAAGGGAAAGTACATGTTGCGTACGAGTATGTTGAATCTGCTTTGGCTAAAGACCCGAGTGAATGGTGCGAGAACCATGCGACGCACGAGGCTGTCGCACTGCTTCAAAGGCTTGCAGAAAGAATAGAGATATCTATTCGGATACCTGAATCACTCACTCAAAAAGACTAAGTTGTTCCGTTTCTTTTTCTTTTCTGATTTCTTCTTCTTCGTCCGCTATACGCTTTGTCGCTATTTTTGCATATTCTGAATTAAGTTCACAGCCGAGATAGTCGCGCCCAAGACGCAACGCAACAACACCAGTTGTTCCCGAACCGAAGAATGTGTCAAGAACTGTGCACGGCACCGTTTCGTCAGTTTCGCACTCGCACGCTTTGCCCCAACCAAGTGTTTGTGTTTCTACAAAACCAGCGTCGCCCTTGCCATTGATTTCTTCGTACTCTCCCTCGTATATATTCGGACGGTAACGGGGGTCATCTTCGGGAAGTTCGTTTCTGCGTATTCTTTTTCTATCAACGATTCTTTCCCATGGTGTTCCACATGATGCGCAACAACCTTTTTCACTTGTGCCTGCTTTGATGCACGGTTCCACTAGGTCTGTTGGGAATACTGCGAAATGTGCTTCCTTATAGGGTTTTGTGTTTATTGTCCACACCGACCGCTTGTTTTTGAACGCACCCGTCATCCCGTGCATCGCATTAGGGATTCCTGCTTCTTTACGACTATCAGCCCTCGCACCCCTATTATCGTGCGGATATTTTGCGGGCTCCTTGATTGCTTCCGAATCAAAGAAGTAGTTAGCCTTTTTTGTCAGAAGGAAGATG
>Ga0194130_10000715_pt1 | contig 58965 bp, 47 predicted proteins | sample TA2KigsurfametaG_FD_160084 | JGI IMG/M metagenome (GOLD analysis project Ga0194130, IMG submission 160084) | Freshwater microbial communities from Lake Tanganyika, Tanzania - TA2015050 Kigoma 12 surface | ecosystem: Environmental > Aquatic > Freshwater > Lake | place: Tanzania: Lake Tanganyika...
TTAATGAAACTATAGCACCTGTCTCATCTCTATTAACAGTATACTTAACACCATTTATTTCAGCAGTTCTTTCATTCTTGTCTAGGAATTTAGCATTAATAGTCTGTCCTGCTATTTGAGTTACTTGACCTGTAGATTCTACTGCTGCAATAGGAGAAAGTCCGGCTTTAAGGATGTTCATAGTTCCATCCTTAGCATTTTTTCCAGAAACATTAATATCATATTGAGCTATCTTACCATCTTCCTCTACTTCTACTGAAAAACCACCATCACTATTACGTACTAGTCTACCTAACTTACCCTGATAAAGAACATCTTGATCAAGAAAATCATTTAATGTACTTTTCTCAGGATCACTAACAGGAACAGATCCTGGTTTAATTTCAATTTCTTCTCCTTCTTTTTCAGGCATTTCAACTGTATCCGTAGGACCAGTTCTATTGAACCCAAATTTCTGCATAGTAGCATCATCTATAGGTTCTAAGATGATGAACATACCATTTTCACTAAGTCTATTATTTTTACTTAGATCAGCTGTAGGTCTGCTTAACTTAGTTATATAACCATCTTTTGTAACAGTCATCTCAATAGGATACAATAAAATATCTGTATCCAGACCACTCATATTAAAGATATTATTTCTATATATACTTTGTTGAGCTCTAAAGTATGTCTTTTTATTTCCTTTATTCTTTATAGGATTACCATCTTCGTCTTTAAGTTGTTCTCCTTTTTTATTAACTCTAAATGGTACACCTAAATTATCCCAAGTAGAAGCACCAGCAGCTTTAATATCAACTACTGCTAAGTTACCATCAGTATCAATTAATAATAAATCTAATTCACCTGTAACTCCTCTACCATCTCTAGCATTTCTATCAAAGACTTTAACATTACCCGTAAATAACTGATAACCCCCATCAATCATATTTCTTCTTAATCTTGTAGCACTTCCTTTAACAGGATGAAACATAAAGTCATATGCTTGTTTAGACATTAGATCAGAAACTTTTACATTAACTCCTCTAATATTAATTGTTGAATCATAACCGACTTCCATAAATCCACCTTTTGGATTTAATGTCAAGAATTGTCTAATTAATGCATCTAGATTAATACCAGCATCACTTGACTCTTTGAATGAATATTTTTTAACTACATTCTCTAAGTTTTCTATGCTTTGATCAAGCATCAAACTTTCTTTAATTCCAGCAATTTTTAAATCAGATTGGAATTGAGGATAACTTCTAAGATTAACTAAAAAAGAATCTATTCTTTCTTCTAATGAACCAATTGGATTATCAAGTACAACTTCTCTAAATACATTTTGAATACTATTGTCTTCAAGTCTATTAAATAAAAATGGACCCTTTTCTTCAATGTCTTGCTCCATTAATGCAGCTACTTCAGTAGCTCTTTCTGGTCTTGGATCTTCAGGTTTTGAATCTCTAAATCTTCTACTTTCAAATCCTTCCTCATCAACAGTAAGAACTAACTCATTTTGTCTATTGAAGATTGTTTGTTCAATTCTATCAATTACTTCTTGAGCAATTGGTTTTAATCTAAAGGCTTTTTCTTTACTATCAATATATGCAGCAATTGCTTTCATATCTTCTTTGATAGCTTTGATATCATCTGTAGATAGTTTTACTACACCTTTTTCTGTTTCTAGTTCTTTAGTTTTAATTGCTTTTTCGTAAGTATCATATAAATCAGTAATGTTTGTCAAAGGAGTACCTGGCTCTATTACTGCATCACCAAATAATAACTTAGGTGGTTTTAAACCTTCTGTAGCATTTTTGATTGCTTCTTGTTTACTTTTTTCATTATATGTATCAAGAATATCTTGAGCTACCGGATCATTTTCCATCCATCTTTCACGAAGAGTATTGTATCTTCCTGGATCATCTTCTTTTAAAGTAGCACTTTCAGTTGTTCTTGTAGCTAAGAAGTCATCAAATACACCATTTAATTCTTCTTGTAAATCTTCTGGATAACTAGCAAAATCATCTTCTATAGTATATTCTTTAACTTCAGTAGGATTACCTCCTGATTCTACAAAATCTAACTTAGCTTCTTTTACTTGTGCTTCATACTCATCATTAATATCAGTTAACTCTTTTTGATATTGTTCCCATTCAGGAGTTTTTTCTACATCAATATAATTTGGAGTCTTAATATTATCAACTATATCTTTTTGTTCTTGAACTAAATCATCAATAAAAGGTTTTAGTGCAAAATAGAATCCTGCATTTTCTGCTGCTTCATCATTTGTTTCTACATTATCATCTTCTTTAAGAATCTTATTTGCTAATGTAGTAAGTTTTTTTACATTAGCAGGATCAGCCATAATTGTATTTGTAGCCTCAATAAGTTGTTCATTAGTTATGGTTTCATCCTCCATCAATCTAACAGCTACACTTCTTATTTTAGTTATATCTTCTAATTCTTTTTGAAGTTGTAAGTATTTTTCAAGTCTAGCTTTTTCTAATTCAGCATCTTCAGTAACACTATTTAATGCTTCTTCTGCAAGTTTCCTTAGTTCTAATTCAGTAGCATCATATTTTTCTTTAAGTGCTTTTTCAAATTTTTCTTTAGCTTGATCTAATCTTCTATCTCTATCTTTAGTAAGATCTTCGATTATATTTTGTAATACTTCTGCATCTGGTATTGGTTCACCTGCCGGTTTTGTAGATTCTAATTGAGCTGCATTTTCAAATAGTTTATAATATTGATCATACAATAAACTACCTTCTGGAATATATGCATTGTTTGTTACATCAATAAAACCTTCTGGTCTATATGTAGGATCTTCAATCCATTTAGCAAACTCATCAAGATCAACAAATATCTTTTGATCAGCAAGCTCATTTAATAATGCATTTCTTTCTATGTTAGATATTTCTGAATTTACTATATCTTTAATAATGTTTTTCTTATTATGATATAGATTTTTCATCCACTGAAAGTTTCTCAATAGATGATCATAAAAATCATTTGGATTAGAAAGAATGTTTATCATTGGAGCCAATGCATTCTTTTCATTTGTTAGAATATGTGTATCAAGAAGATCATCAAATAAACCATCTAATCCTTTAGGAAGAGCATTTATTTCTTGTTGTAGTTTTAGTTTTTCCTCTTCATTTTTTCCTAATCCAAATAATAGTTTTTTAAATGATTCCTTATAATCATCAAATTCAGTTGTTTTACCTTCTTCATATTGTTTAACAAGGTTATCTATTACTTTAAGATTAAGTTGTTCTCTTGTCAATCCAGGATTAGCCTCAATAAGTTTTTCAGTTAATGCAGTTAACTTTTTCTTACTTAAGTATGTATTTATTACAATGTCTTGTTTCTCTGCAAAATCAGAATACAATTCTAGAAGTTTTCTTTTTCTATCCAGTTCTTCTGCTGCTATAGGAACACCTGATTGCTCTAATGTTTCTATATCAGTTTTCATCATCTCTATTTCTCTTTGTAACCTTGAACGATCATTAAATCCTGCAAAGTCTGCAAAGTTTGAATTCTTAATAGTAGATAACTGAGCAAGTTTATTATATAGTTTACCTATTCTTGCTGATGTATCATCAAATGCACCTTGTAAGAATACATAGTTAAATAAAGATTGAGAAAAAGCTTGATTATATATCTGAGCCATTTTATACTGATAACTATCTTTTTCATAGTTATTTAAATCAGCTTGATATTTTATAAAATTATCTTTTGCCTGACCCCATCTGTATGCAATCTTTTTTGCATTTTCTAAAGACTCACCAAAATTTTCTAGTGCTTTTGCACCTTGACCTGGTTTTAGATGCCATGCTTCTTCAATATCTTCTGGAGTTGCTTGTTTGTAATTTTCATAATGTTTTAAAAACATGTCAAAAGTCCCTCTTTGTAAAGAACTTATAACTGCAGATTGAAATGCTGCAAACTTTGTATCATGAATTTCTTTTGTAGTAGTCTCATCAGGATTACTTACAACATCATATAGTAAAGCTTGTGTAGCATAATTATTCATTCTTGGATCAAACAAGTAATGACTATTCTCCCACATGGTATTCATATGTTCTACAACTTCATTAGCTGCAGATTCTCTTTCCTCCATGTAAGTTCTAAACTTTGCATCTTTTTTAAAGTAGTCATTATAACCCATGGTCATATAACTCTTTATTTTACTAGGAGCTTGAAGAATACTACCCATTAAGAAACCAGATAAAAATGTTTCGGCTCCTTGTGCAGAGAATTGTTTTTTAATTGCATCTCCAACTAAACCGGCACCATAAAAAAAGTTTTTAGATGCATTGTTTTTATAAGTATTTACATAATAGTTTTGAGTAGCTTCCTGAAGAACATCTTGTAATGTTTCTTGTAAACCTTCAACTATGTTAGCTTTAAAATAGTTTAATCCAACTTTACCATATGTTGCAGGTCTTCCTAAAGACTTTATTGCATTTACTAAACTAATCTTTTCTTTTGAGAATGTTGACTTTGCAATATTTTTTCCTGGGTTAAATACTAACTGATACTCTTTATTAATATCACCTATTACTGTACCGAATCCAAATTTAGGTGCACCTTTTAAAAAACTTGCATTAGTTAATGATGGAAATACTAACTTATTAGAATAAAAAATAAGAGCAGTATTATTTAGGGTATTCCAGAATGAAGCTTTGGTAGCTTCTTTCATCATATTTTCCTGTTCTTCTAATGAAGGAGCCAATCCTTTATTCTTAGGATCATTCATATATTCATTATACAATCTATCATATGTTTGATATTTTGTAAAACCACCTTCAAGTTTACCTTCTGATAATGCTAAGTTCATTACCATTATGTCATGCCATAATGCTCCTGCTGTTTTAGATGCTCTTGCAAGATCATGAATATTGTTAATGCTATGACCAAATAATGCCCTAGATGTATTACTTAAAGGATTTAAAAAATTTCCAAAGTTTGCAGAAGCAGTTTTAAAAAGATCTTTTGCTTTACTTATTTGACTATAATCTTTCATAGTCTCAGCAAGCTTTACTGTACCTTTTGCTGTATTATATAAACCTTTAGGTACTTGACTAAGTCTATTCATAAACTTACCAAGACCAAAACCTAGAGCTGCTGGTAATCCTCCAGGACCTGCTGCACCTGTAAGACCTTCAATAAGTACTGACTCTATAACACCTTCAGTTAATATACCTGCAGAGTAAGATGCTGAATTAAAGAGGTTAACTACAAATCCACCTAAGCCACCTTTACTTGATTGACCTATTGCATTATAGTATTCATAGTCTCTTGCACTTTGTTCATCTGCACTAAATAAACCTTCTCCATTTATAACACTAGCATATGATTTAATAGGATCCATAAATCCTTTAGATAACATAGGCCACGCAGCATAATTCCACCATCTAGATAAATCATCACCAAATGTAGTATTTGCATTAAACCATGCTTCATTATTTATTAATGGACTAAATCCAACTTTATTAAAAGTTTCTTGACCATAACCTTTATATCTATCTCTAAGTGTTCCTTTAGGACCACTATCATAACCAAATGCATATCCATAATTATTACGATCTTGAGCACCGTTAATCTTGTTCATTGTTTCATTAAACAATGTATCTATAGATTGTTGAGGATTATTTGGTGCATTATCTTTTACCTGTGATGGATAATAATTTGGTGATGCACCAGTACCATAATCTTTTATAGGATATATAGGATTAGTTATTGGTTTTGGCTCATTGAAATTAAATGCAATAGGTCCAGGTTGTTCAATTCTAGCAGGATTTAATGCATCACTTTGTGCTAGAAATTCATCCATTGGTGTAGGATTACTATTTTGAGAGTTCTCTGCCATAATATTTATTATTTCCAGTATGCATTTGGATTAGTACCACCAAAGTTTGTAGGTTTCATTGCATTTTGAATAGCTTCTGTATTATTAGTTCTATGAAACATTCTAAATATTTCAAGATTTTTCTTATCCATTTCAATAATTGCATTCCACATAGTTTGTTCTATTTGTTCAATAGTTTGACCACTTATTTTTGGATCCATAGGTCTAGTTTTTATTATAGGATTACCATCAGAACCTATAGCTTTTAATTCAAACAAAATATCATAATCTTTACCAGGTACTCCATTAACTTTATTAATCACATAACGACCTCCTTTATGTGGACTTTCATATTCAATAGGTCTAGAATTTAAAACAACTTCAGTTGCTGTAGGAGTAGATTTATTCCATAAACTATGTGTCCAATATTCATGTGGTGCAATGGCTGTTATACCATTCTGTACAATCTTATCAGTCATTTGTGCAAGCTGTTGTGATGTAAATTCACCATCAACAGATTTCATTACTTCTTCAACTATTGGTCTAGGAATATTAAAAGTAGTAGAACCAAGTTTACTATTTTCCATAGCAACTCTTGATGTACCTAACATAAAGTCAGGAGTTTCTTTTTTGCCTAATTTAGAGTATAAAGTTTGTAACAAACTTTTTGCTAATTTATCATCTAAACCATCTTGACTATAATCTACTTCACCATCTTCATTTGTTGGTATTGTATTCCCAAATGCAAACTTAAATTTGGTATCATCACCCATAGGTAAATCAAGTGCATTTTGTATAGCTTGTTTTGCAGCTTGGTATCCAAAATCTCCTGCATAGTCAGCATCAACTTTTACCATTTGTGTTTTAGAAGATAATGAAATCATATCATTACTTCTAGAAACATCTTGTACAAATAGTTTTAAACCTGTTTTAGGATTAGTATCACTTGCTAATTCTACATAAGATTTGTCTAATATGTCATTAATCCATGAAGAAGCTACATTCTTTCTATTACCAGTAAGTGCATCATATGTTGCTTCAGCTGAGTAAATACCTGGTATATATTCATACCAACTTCTATCTCTATTTGTTTCTGTACTTTTAATAAAGTTTGCTCCTAATTGACCTGCAATTAATTTATCTATTTCACCAGCATTTTCTCTCATTGCAGCCCAGTTGTAACCACTTGCTACATACTCATTCATCACAACTTTAACAGCATTATTTACTTGATCATTAGATATTTTAAAACCTTGTTCTTTTAATTTTTTAGCTTGAAAATCAAGATTTTCTTTAAGTTTAGTTTGAATTTTTTTTGCATTTTCAGCACGAGTCAATTCCATAGCTTCATGTCTTCTTCCATAAACTTCTAAATCTAAAATCTCTTGTTTCTTATTATAATTTTGTACAAGTTCACTTCCTGGATTTCTTTTATTCCATTCTTTCAAATACCAATTTAAATGATAAATATCACCATACTTAGTAACATCTTTAGCAAATTTAGTTTTATCACCATTTGTGTACTCATTATAAATTTCATTCCAAATTTGTTTTGCTTTAGTTTGATCAGGATATTTTTTACCTTCATTGATAAGTCTATCTATAGTAGGATCATTTGCTCTAAAGTGACCAAGAACTTGTCCTAATTGAGCCGATGTTAATTTAGAACCAGTACTATTATTAACCAAGTTATTAATATATTGCATCATTGACTCTACTCCAGGACCAACTTTAGCTGTAATAGTTTCATCAATTATTTGTTGATTAAGTTTATCAAATTGAATTTGATCACCGGCAGATTGTCCTGAATCTAGATTACCCAATATGATTTGTTCATAACCATTGTATGTAGGATCAAGTTCAATTGTACCATCTGCTTTACGGTATGCTCTACCATCAGCAACCATTTGATCTTGATACTTAGTAATTCTTTTTAAGTTCTCAGCTTGCTCATTTTCAATTTTTTTCATTTGATGTGCAGTCTGCAACCTTGCATTTGCAGATGCTTCTTTAAATTGTGCTATAGCAACAGCATTAGGTTTATACTCTACTTCATAGTTACTAATTGCATAACTACCTGCAGCATTTTGAATATCAACACCTGCTTTATATGATGCAAATCCTGCATCAACTTTTAATCTAGCAAGTTCAATATTACTTAATAGTTCATCACTAGAAGATGTAGGTGATGAACTAACTTTATCATTAAGTTTTGAGTTAACATCAGAAGTAACCCTCTCTACTTCAGTAGTAACACCTAATAATTTATTAAGCTCTTCTTGATATGTTCCTTGTTGAGGATTAAAATTTCCTTGATTAATATCAGATTGAACACCAGACACTAAATTTTGTGCAGTATTTTTTTCATCACTTGCTTTTACTTGATTGGATGCAACTACATTTTTAAGCCAGTTATATTTAGTTTTTAAATAGTCTTTTTCAGCTTCTAATTTATTACCTCCAAACTTTTCTGAATTTTGAGTTGCATAGTCCATTCTTTCAACAAAAGCAAGTTCTCTATAATAATCCTGCATTGCTTGATTATTTCCATACTGAGCCCAAAATATTTGTTGAAGACCAGGAAGTAATTGTTCACCATTTTTCTTTCTAACCAAGTACATTCCATCAGGGGTTTGTGTTACCATTCCTATGTCATACTTTTTAGCAAAGTCCATATATTCCTTAAGAACATCAACTTTAGGAGTATACTTTGCATCTCCCATCATTAATGTTTCATCTAAAGTAGCATCTTTAAACATCTGTCTTCTATACTCAAGACCTCTTATACCTTCAGCATAATATTTTGCACTCTGTTTAGGATCACTAGAATTTTTTAATGCATCAGCATCAGCATATGTATTTTTCCAATTTTTTGTCCAAGCCATATCTTTAATTAGATATCTGTCTTCATAGAATGGTCTGAACACTTGCGTTGCTTGATTTACATTCTGCTCTAGGGAAAGATCAAGACCCGAAACTCTTTTAAGATTAAAATCAATTTGTTTTAGTAATTCATCTTTTTTCTTAATATTTAAATCATGAGTAAGGTCAGCACCATACAATTGACCATATAAATTATTTAACTGATTCCAGTTAGTATCATACTGGGTCTGTTTTGTTTGTAACAGATTTGCATAAAAATTCAGATCCGGTTGAAACGGCTGATAATCTGGTATATAATCTGTGACTCCTTGTAAATACGTTGCCATAATCTATCTTTGTGTAAAACTATTAAAATTTTTTAAGTTTAATAAACATATAAAGTTTACATTAAAAATGGTAGCCATGAATCTAAGTAAACATATCCATTAGATTCACCACCTTTTGCAAAACCTGAACCGCTTATTTTTCTTTGTGTACCATACATACCCATTCCTATATTAGCATTAGCACCTGATGTATTTGTAGATGCTTTACTTAAATTCATCATAGAATTAACACAATTTGTTTGATCATTTGCATTAGGATTCATTTGTCTACACTGTCTGTAAGCTTCTTCTCTAGTTATTGTACTTCCAGCACCTTGTCCAGTAACTTGTCTATTACCTGGTTTAAAGAACATTCTACCTCCTACACCTGGACTTACAGCATAGTTAGGATACATTTGATTTAATGCATCTGTTTGCCACTTATTAGTAATTGCATTTGTATAGTAGTTTCTTAAGTTATTTCTCATTGCTAACTTAGCATTATCAAACTGTTGATTAGCTACAGTATTCTGATCATACAATCTTTGAGCAGTTGCTTGTTTCAACATACTTTCTTGGTTTGCAATATCAGTACCTTTTAATTCAAATTGATTTGCTATGTTAACATTAGCATTGTTATACTTAGAAAGTATATCTGCAGCATTCTTAGCAGCTTGACCTTGTACACTTGCAGATCTTGCAGACAATGCTTGAGGTCCAGCAAACTGTGCCATACCTTGAGTTTGTATGTTTGCTTGTTCTGCATTAGCAGCAAGTTCTCTAGTAGGATCTAAGAATGTTGGTCTTGGTTTTTGTAACTCTACTGCAGGTGCCCATGGCATGTATTTTTTAACACCCATTAGATCTCCAAATGCACCTGTAGTTTTAATAGTATCTTGTAACCACCATTCTGCAGGAGGTCCTTCTATATCAAGATCTTGATCTTTTTCACAAGGAGGACACTCTCCTGTTTGAGGATCAGGAGCTTGTTCTATAGTAGTTTGTTCTCCTGTTTTTTCATCTACAATTACACACGGACATTTTTTAGGTGGTGTAGTTTTACATAATTCAGGATTACATTTCTTTTGTGTTGCATCCCATCTACCATAATCAGGTTTTGTTTCATCTTCACATTGACATGGTGGATTATTTGGATCTGGTTCAAACTCCATAGTAAGTTTAGCAGCTCCTGTTAAATGACCAGCTGTTGTATTACCAGATGTTGAAGATGCTGGTGCATAAAAGTCATCTATTGGAGAAATTCTAATACCTGCCTTTTTAAATAGAGGCATCATTGAGACTTCATCTGCAGCACCTCTTTGTAAACCACCTGAAAAGTTTCTTAATGCATATTGAATATCAGGATCATAAGTATCATAATTTTCCATAGCCCTTGCATAACCATGAAAAGTAGCTTGTTGTAATGCTCTTGTTGTTGCATCAGTTTCAAAAGCTTCATTTATAGTAGGAGAAGCTGATACTTGCATCAGTGATAATTTAGGTTCACCACCTACAAAGGTCCCTCCAAAATTTGTTGCTAAATAGTTCTTATAAGCCTTAAACTCATTCTGATTTGTAATAGGTGTTCCTGTTGCTGGATTTATTACTTCTTTACCAGCATCAACAACTTTTGCTTTAAAGTCACTCCACTCTCTAAATTTATTTCCTCTATCACTAAACATTTCAGGATCTACACGGTTACCTTGAAGTTTAAGATTTCTTTCTTGATGTTGTAAAAAGTTCTTTATAATATCGTCATCAGAAAGATTAGCAGGATCCATAGGATCTTTATTTGTTCTTGATTTCCAAGTTTTATGTTCTGCATTATCATTAGGATTGGTTTTACTTCTATAATGTTTTTCGTCTGCTAATGCTTTTCTTGTTTCATCAATTATTGTTTTCCTCACTAAAGGATCTTTAACACCTTCCCTAACAATATAATATTGAGCAGCTGCTAATTTAGATTCTTTAGTACCATTACCCCAACCTTGAGAAAGATCAATATCACCATAATCTGATGCAGCTTCTGGTTTATAACCTTTAAAAGTTTTTGTTTGACCTGAAGCATCAATTACTTCAATTTTTTGATTTGCTTTAGGATTTCTAGGATCAGTTTTCCTTAATTTTTCTCTTTCTGCATTTGCAGTCCATACAGCTCTTTCATATTGTGCATCACCTGCAGCACCTGCAGGATAATCAGATCTTTTTATAATCCAACCATCTGATGCTTTAGGGAGTGGGAACATTGGTCCTGATCCCGGAATAGGTTTAGGTCTACCTTGATAGTTTTGTGACATACCAGATCCCATAGCCATACCATATTCAGCTTCAGGTATATCTTCTTCATAATATTCTGGTTCGTCATAGAATGGCATATCATAACCACCCATGGTCATACCATACATTGCCATAGGAGGAGCTTGTTGTTGCTCCTGTGCCATCATTTGTTCTTGATCATCATTTAGTAATTGTTGTAATACTTGTTGTATAAGTCCTGCTGCTTCTTGTTCTGAAGCACCTAACTGTACAAATATTTGCATGATTGCTTCAGGAGGAAGTTGATTTTGTAAAAGACTCATTACAACTTCTTCAGGTTTAGCACCTTCTTGTAATGCAGCACCTACTGCTTGAACAATCTCCATCATTTGATCACCACCTTGTTGTTGTGGTTCTTGCATCATCTCTTCTTCAGGAACTTGTTCCATTCCTTGTTCTGCTCTTCTCAATCTTCTTGGAGAATAACCACCATACATCATCATTTCTTCTGGTGATGGTTGTTGTGGTTCTGTAGGTTGAGCAACAGGTTGTCCTTGGTTTAATTCTTCTGCTTGTGCAACATCATCAGATTGTTCTTCTGATTCCATTGTTTCTTCATCATTCTCTTCTAATTTATATCTACTTTTTATTTGATTAGAGAGTAATGACACTTCTTGGTTAGGTAGTACTTGATCTTCAGTAATACCTTTAGCTTGCATACAAGGTTTTGCTACAGCAGGAATACCTTGAGGAAATCCTTTCTTAGCTTCTTGTGCAAGTGCAAGACATCCAAGTTTAATTACAAATTTCTTGATCATTAACTCAGCAGTCTTTCTGTCTAAATGATCTGACTCAGGATCTTCTAGAATTTTTCTATACTTCTGTATATCATATTGTTTTGCTAAAGATGCCGGAGTATATGCTTGTTTTGTTCCTACTTTACCAAACATTTCTAAGATCTCTGGATCTTTTATCTTCATTCCTCTTGTATCACTAAAGATAAAAGTATCATCAGGAAGATTTAAAGGTACTCCTCCTGAATGGTGTCTTGGTCCTTTTATAATTTTATGTTCTGGAAATCCATCACCATTGATGTCACCATATACTGTTTCACCTCCTTCTGCTTCAAGATTTGCTTTTTCTCTAGGGACAGCCGTGATATACTTACTTTCCTTAAGTTTTGGTTTACCTATATATGCATTATAGTCTGCTCCTCCCATTGCAGGAACATCATTAACTAAATCACCTTGAACTTGGTATCCTGTTCTAGCTTGTGGTAATTTCTTAATTCTAACTTTTATCATTTGAGATATATTAAATATAATCTACTTCACCTCCGGCTGCTAGAAATTGTTCCAGCTCCCACGGTTCCATTTCTACTATTTGACCTACTTTATAACCACTAGATCCACCTTCTTGCATAAATCCACCATACTTAGATATTTGTTGGTCTCCAGCAAAGTTACCAAAAGTAGCTCTACTATTTCTATCTTGACCTTGATCGCCTTGAAGACCTACTCTTTGTCCATAAGCAACAGTATTACCCTCATCTATTTCATTAGTTGAACCTACTTCTTTTATTGGATCTGCATTATCAAGTTCTAATTGATAGTTTTGTTTATTCATTTGTCTTCTTCTAGCAATACCAAGTGGATATCTTATACCAACATTATTAAAAGCATTAACCAATTCTTCACCACGAAGTGTCCAATTTGTTTTAGCTCTTTTTTCTTGTATAACTAAATCTGATTCTTCAGGTTGGTTTTCATCTGGAGCTGATGGTTGATTTATCATAGCATCAAATGCAGCATCATCTAATGCCATTTCAGTCATATCATTTACAGGACCAGTATCAAATCCAAAACCAGAACCTAAATCAAATGGACGAAATGTTCCACTAGGAAAATCCCATCCACCACCATCATTAATACCACCAGGTAAAAATCTTCTTAAATCTTTTTTGTTGTACATAATGTTTTATGATTTTTTCTTTTTAGCATTTCTTTTTTCTTGTTTATATGAAGTATAAGATGGTTCACTATATAGTTTCCTTTCTAACCATCTTCTAAAATTAGGATATTTTACTTCACTGGGACCTTTTTCCTTATTAAAAGGATTTAGTTTATATTTTAGGGCAGCTGCACTAATTTTTACTTCACGTGGACCTTCTTGTTTATTATTACCTTTATTGTTAGATTTACTTTTATCTTTAGAACCTTTTTTATTCCAACCTTTTCCAACACCATAGTCCATTAATGCTTTCATGTCAGCTTGAGAAAATTTACCATCTGGATTCCAAATGTCAAGTTGTCTTTTAGGAGCTAACATATGTTTTCTATATGTAAAAGTTGCATATGCATCACCTAGTGGTCTACCAAAATATTTTTTTAAATCTTTAATTGTTAATTGATCACCCTTTTCCTCTTTTATACCTTTAATTCTACGTATAGGATTCCAAGGAAGAAGAATATTATGTAGACCCGGATCTCCTGATACTATTCTAGGATTAAGTTTTATTTGCATTATAGGAACACATTGTTGATATTTTTCAACCCATAAAGATCCTGGAGGACAGTTATGTGTATTAGTATTTGAAGAATAATTAACATAATTATTATTTGTAGTTCCATTATCTTCATCCTCATCCTCATCTTCATTAATAAAGTTTAAATAGTTTTGATACTCTTCAAATCTTTTTCCTTCTGCACCAGAATCTTCTTTTGACCAAGTGTCGTACCAATTAATATATGCTGTTGCTTCTGCAGGATCTGAACTTAATGCATAGTCTCCAGGTTCATTTGTTGCAAATGCTCCTGGCCAGTTATCTGGATCAATTTGATCATCATACCACTGTTCATATGTCATAATAGGATTTTTAACTCTACCTTTAGTATTTTCACATTGTTTAGTAGTTTCATTATAAGTATATCCTGGAGGACATTTTGGAGTTCCATTACTAGCCTCTGGTAATACATCTGATTCATAATAAGCAGGTGCATCATCATAACCACCATATACAAATCTTGTAAGTGGATTTGGAGCATCACTATTTACATAACCACCAACTTGTGCTTGTTCACACGGTACACATATTTTATGTTCTACAGGTTGTCCTTGTACAATTATTTGTTCTGTTTTATAACATGGACACCAGTCATTGTATCTTTGTTGTTGTAATTGTTTTAATGAAGGTTTAGAATTTTTATCTTCTTCTGGAAGTGATTCATAAATTTGTTTTTTTAAGTCATATTCTTCATTCCATAGTTGTTGTTCACGTAATTGTTCTATTTGTTCTCTTAATTCAGGATGTTGATCAAGATATTTTTCTAATAATTTTCTCTTAATATGTTCTTTATCATCTTTATTCATTTCAGGATTAAACAAGTTGTTATATTGTTCTTTAGATTTTTCATCCCAATCTCCTTCTTTAGGATAATAATCTTTTTGTGGATAATCATTAGGAAATCTAAAATTTCTAGAATCTTTTTCAGGATCAGGAAAATAATTTTTAAAATTTTTAAATTCTTCTGAATTTTGAAATTGTTCCCACTCAGGGGAATCTGTATCTGGAGAAGTAGTAGGTGTACCATCCTCATTTAGTCTCATTGGTCCCTTATAATTTTGCTCTATGTAGTTTTGTATTTTATCATATCTATAATCCTCATATTCTTGAACATTTCTTTTACGATTTAACTTATTCAAATAATCCAACATTTCTGGATTGTTAAATAGTTCTTCTCTAGTAGGGACACCTTGTGCATAAGGAACACACTCTTTTTTATATTCATCCCAGTATGAACCTTCAGGGCATGGATCACCACCTTCTGCCATTTGTCTATTTGGCATAGGTTGTTGTGTTCCTTGGTTTGATTGACCATTTCCCATAAATATTTCCATCAGTTTAGGATCACCAGATTTTTGAACAAGATCATAAAGTTCTTCATTAGCTGCTTTATCAGATTGTCTTTTAAGTATGTTAACAAAGTTATTTTTCTTTTTAGCAACTTGATTGTTATCATCCATCCGGTTTCCTTTTCCTAATGAAGGATCTTGAGCTTCTCCACCAGGTTCAAACATTTGAGACATTCTTTTAAGAAACTTCTTTTTGTGAGCTCCACCATCTTTAAAGTTTGGATCTAGTGGTACTCCCCATGTTTTATCATGAATTGTATCACCACTAGGTAAAACATACATTGAATCTTTTCTAGTTATAGGTATATCAATTCCAAAACCTGTTCTATCAAATGATCGGCCTGCACCACTATAACTACTATCTATATAAGGTTGATAACCCTGTGTTGGAAATCCTTCAGCACCTACTTCAAAATCATTTTTATCTCTATTATAATAATAAGTAGCACCAGCTATACCAGCACCTAATAAACCTGTACCTATTAAAAAGTTTCTACCAGTAAGATAGTTTCTATTTGCTTGTAAACTATAATCAGCATACTGAGCACCAAATGGTTGATCACCAAATGCCATTCCTCCAGGTTCTTCTGATCCAATTTTTCTTGGTCTTCCAAAGTAATCTACTGTAACTTTACTTGCATTAGGAAAAAATTTATTTCTTGCAGCAAAACCAGGATATGTAAATGGTAATAAATATGAACTAGCAAATAAAGGTACTCCAATCATATTTCCAGCAATTCTCCAACGTGATCTTGGTTCTTTTCTTAATGGCTCTGAAGATACTTTTTCAGGATATCCTGTAAAATCAAACCCACTTCCATATTTTTTTGTAAATGGTAAAGTCCATGATTGATTATACCAATTTAACTCATTACCCTTATAATAACTTTTTTGTATCATTTCTAAAGGCATTCCTGTTTTTATATCAATAAGACTTTGTCTTTTAGGATCTACAAAGAATTCATCTTTAATTGTTAATGTGTTTTTATCTACACCTTTAAGTGGAGTTTTAACATCTGTAATTAATTCAACTTTAAGTTTACCATCAGCACTTGTTACAAGTCTAACTTTAGTATTACTTTTTTGATTGTGTAAACTTAAAAAGTTTAATTCAGGAACACTTGATGTAGGAAATTCAAATTGCACTACTCCATTGTTTTTTAAACCAGTTTTAACACCATGTTCTTTTACAGATGTAGTAAGCAATTTATATAAATCTGGACCCATATTAAATGCAAGACCAGAACTATATGTTCCATCTCCATTTGGTGAAAGTATTTCAGGCTTATAGTCTTTATCCCTTAGTATTTTAAAAATATCGTCATGAGTTTTGGTTGTTGTAGTAGAAGGTTCTACTTCTGATCTACCTCCCCACATTCCAAATGCTTTACTTGACTCTGCCCAGTTTCTTGGTCTAATATAATTAAGACCAGTACCAAGTACTTGTGCAGTTGTACCAAAAGCACCTCTTGGTGGTGCTACTGCATTTTTTTGATAGTAGGAATTTTGTAAATTTTGTATAAAACTTGGAGCTACAGTAGTTGATTGAGGTTCAATACTTACAGTAGGTTCTATTTTTGGTTTTGGTTTTGGTTTTGGTGTAGGAATTGGTTTTTTTGTTTTTACACATTTACCTCGATTTGCAAGAGGTAGTTCATAATGAGCACCCCCATGTTTAGATGTAGGTAACAAATCATTAGGTATACCTTCTGTTCCAACATTCTGATAATTATACATTCCTTGTAAGTATGCATTTAAATCAGGTGTTTCTAATCTATTATTTGGAAGATTAAAACTTTGTAACATAGCTTCAATAGACATAGGCATTTTTTGCTCCATACTCAATTGTCCCGGATTTGAATATTGGTCTATTACAGTATCTTCAGGTGATTGTTCATCACTAAAGTAATTATCATACTCACCACCATCATTAAAGTAACCACCATATTTAAAAGCTTCTTCTTGTTCTTCTTGTTCTACATTTCTATTATTATAATGTTCCATTGCATCATAACCTGTATCTTCTTCAGATTCTGATAATGCTAGTTCCTCATCTTCATCTGGAGTTCCTGGATTTTGATTTGGTACTACGTCTTGTTCTGCTTCTCCTTTTTGAGGTTGTTGTGCTTGTCCTACTGCATCCCAATCATCTTCTTCATCTTGTTGAAGACTAGCAGGATCTGCATAACCATCTTGTGCAAGTTTTTGCATAACAGTTTGCATAACCTTATATGCCATTTCTTGTGGCATACCATACTCCATTAATAGTTTTCTAAAAACTTCTTGAGGATCACCACCATCTCTTAAAGTTGAATATGTATCAAGCATTATAACTTGTAACTTATCTTGAATACCATTACCAACTTGCATACCCATTTTTGCTTTTGGTAATGCTTTATCTAAGAATTTTGCAGTCTTATTATAGTATCCTGGAGTTTCACCTGGACCAGCTTTTCTTATTTTTACAGACTTTTTCATACAATGTGTTATATATAAATATACTAAAAATTAATTTAATCAATAAACTTATAAAGTTTATTCTTCTTCTACAATGTAACCTCCTTTAACATATTTGTCTATTTCTGTTTTAGATAGTTTCATACTTATTCCACCCATTTTATTTTTATATCCAGGTTGACTACTTATTTGTCTCCAAGCATCAATTCCTTTAAATGGTGTTAGTATTGATGATTTAGGAGTATATAATTTATCTGTTCCAACATTTATATTTTGCATAGCAATTTTACTTAATAAACCTTTGTTAGCTACACTTGGATTATAACCTACATATTTTTGTAAAAAATCTTCTTGTTGAGCTGTAGTAAATTTAGATCTCCAATTTGGCATACTTACACCAGGAAATAAATGTGAAAAAAGTTCCTCATCATAAGATGGTAATCCTTTACTTGTACGTTCAGCAGCTTTCATATAATCATCCATTTTACCTGAATCAAAAAGCATATCATCAAACTTCAGTCGAGCCATATCATATTCTAACTGCTTCATTAGATTTTGTCTAAATTCAAGTTTACTAAAAAAGTCTTTATTAGATGCAACCCATTGTGGTCCATCAAATGCATTCATCATTTGATTTCTTACCTCCCATCCATCAGACCATGGTTCAAACTCAAAGTCCCCAATACCTTTAAAAATATCAGAACCATATCCAGAAAGTCCTTTCATATAAGAATTAAGCCAATCATTTGCATCTTTAAATCCTAATTTTTTTGCATTATCTAAAGGATAATAACTTTCAGGATCAATATGGTACCACTCTTCACCTTTAAATTTATAATCATCACCAAATCTTATTGGTGAAAAACTATCTGGATAATAATTTTTTAATAGACTTAGATCTAGTTTAGGTTTAATAAGTTTAACATAACTCGGAGAGTTTATTATTTTAGGAACATAAGGTGTAAAATCTTTTCTAGGAACATAAGTATTTCTACTTTTTATTCCTATGTTAAAATAGTTACTTTTTGGTCTATAAACTTCTCTACCAAATACTGTTGGAGTTTTTCTTCTACCTCTAAAACCAGGAGGCCATCCCATCTCAGCTTCAGGAAGTTCACCACCTTCTTTAAATTTAAATCTTAACGGAGAATAATAAGTTCTTACAATATTTGATTTATTTCGAGCTGCATCTAAAAGTGGTCCAAAGTACATAAAAGCTTCATAAGAAGATAATGCTTCTGCAGAAATATTTTTTAAACTATCCCCTTCTAAAGAAATAAGTCCTGTTTGTGGATCTATGTGTTTAGATTGAAATGCTTTTGGAGCACCTTCATATACATCATATTTTGAAAGATCAATATACGGAGCTACATCAGATTTCTCTTTTTGTCTAATTTTAATTTGTTCTATATTAGATTCTGGACTACCAAAATCTCCAGATTTTATTTTATTATTTAATTTATTAATAAGTTCATCATATTTACCTTCAGCATAAAGTTTTTGTAAAGCTAATGTTTCTGCTTGCATTTCTTTAATTATAGGTTTTGTCTGGGTAAATAAAGGTTCTAAAACTTTTTGTCCAGGGTGTCCAATAATTGGAGTTTCTGCAGGACCCATCCATGATTGAAAAAATACAGGATCTATACCACTTTCTTGCCATCCTTCTAAAGGTTTACTAAATTTAAAACCACCCATTAAACCTGGTAAAGCACCTTCTCTACCACCAGTTTGTTTCATTATTTGAGATTGAGCAGCTGTTTCATTTTCAAAGTTTCTAAATCTATTAAACATATCCATAGCAGAACCAGAGTAGTCAAAAGGATATCTTAATAAAGTTCCGTAACTTCCATAAGTATCACTCATTATACCTTTTCGTATATGTTCTGGTTGTGAAGAAAAACTAGGAAAAGTATATAAAGCATCTAAACTTTCAGGAGTTCCTTGTTCTCTACCATGAACCATCATTGTTTTATATGGTAAACGTGATAAACCATCTCTTCTACCATATCTCATTCCAGGAATATGTGATGCTGAATACATTGCCATTCCAGGAGCATCACCTAATAATCCTTTATCTATATAAGCTTTTAAATCTAAAAATGATAAAGGTGTCTTTGTTCCTGAACTTGATACTCCTTCAACTAAACTAGGTTCTGTATATCTTGCAACAGTTAATGCATTTTGTATACCTTTTTTAGTTGCAAGATTTAATAAGTTAGGATATTGTACAAGTAATCTTTCAGGAATACTTGGAGAAATAATACCTTGTGATTTTAAATTAGCTATCAATCCCATAGTTTCAGGAGCTGTTGAATTTAAATAGTTAGTAAAACTTAAATCTGCTAATTGTTTAGTAATATTTGTTTTAATATTTTCTATTTTAGGTGTTTTAATTGGTTTTTTTGTTTTTACACATTTACCTCGATTTGCAAGAGGTAATATTATCCCTCCTTTTTTGTTAATAATATTGCCCCATTTATCAAATGACAGTTCCTTTTTCAGAGGGGCTTCTATGATATTGAAATCCTTTTCGTAATTTTCACCACGTCTGTTATTATTTATTAAATTATTATTTATTAAATTATTATTTTTAGGTATATTTAATAAAGATGGTTTTCCTAATAAGTTTCTAGCAAATTGATTAACATTTTTATATCCATGTTTACCTATTATAAATGCCATATAAGCATGTGCAAGTGAAGGTGAAATTTTATCCCAATCAAATTTTAATCCTTCATTTTTATCAAATTTAATTCCATCATATATATTCTTAAATGCTTCAGTTCCAAAACCTTGTACAGTTTCTCCTGTTACAGGATCAGTATGTGGAACAAAAGCATGATTTGCAAAGTAGCCTGTTAATGCAGTACCGGGAGTTACTAAATTAGTTACAGCATTACCTATACGTGGTAAAATCTTACCTGTTTTTAAAGCTGGTGGTACATATTTAGCAAAAGGTGTAAGTACCTTTGTACCCATTGTTCTTTTTAATGTTTTTGAAAACGGCAAAAGAGCAAAACCCAAATTCATCAAATTGTCTGCTGTGGAAGGGGCATCTGCATCTCCTTTAAACTGCTTGCCTAAACCAGCTCCTGCCCTGATGGCATATTCAAATGGATTAACCATAGTGATAAACTGATCAACAATATCTGTATTAAGCTTATTTATATTATCTATATATATATCGGATGGTCTTGGGAAATTATAATCAAAATTGTGTAGTTGGGAATAAGGTACGGGATCAGCAGTCATTGCATTTATCCAATATAAATCTGATGCAGTAGGGTTAGAACCCATCAAACCAATGAAAGGATCCTGCAGTTTTCCTTCTAACCACTTATTCCAAATTGTATTTTTTGGATGAGTTATTAAAGAAATAGCTTGGTCTGCAAACTTACCATACCAAGGATAACTATCATACGTTTCTTGCATGTCTTTTTTTGCTCTTATGAGTTGATTCTCATATCTTTTAGTTATTATGTTATTAACTAGAAGTTTTCCATACGAAGGTTGTCTTTTATAATTTGATAAAAACTTTTTACCTTCTGGAGATTTTTTAAAACTAATAAAATCTTTATACTCATAATTATCCTTCCAATCCCTCCAGCTTCCCGGCTCACCCACATCCTCACTTTCATATTCGTCATCCATTACGTTTCTTACACTAGGAATTATGTCATTATCATAGGCATACTTTAACCATCCCTCAGCTTCATTTGCTTTAACAGCTTTTCGTATTTCCATTTTTCTTTTTGGAGTAACATTGCCATCTTTGTCAAGATCAGAGTAAATATTTGATCTAAAAAATACTCGTCCAGATTCATCCATCATCGGAGATAAACTACCATAATTAATGTTTTTATTAAAATTTTTATCATCTTGAAGCTTCTTGATAGATGGAATAAATATAGCAAGCTTGTTGGAAGGAGGAAACCCTTGTAAAGATGCTATAAACTCCTGGAAAATATTTTCTTTATCTTCTTGAGAAGGAGCTTTATTTATGGCTTCAACTATTTTATTATATGCATCTACATACGATTTATTTTGGTTATAACCAAACATGAAATATGGATTAATTTTTTCAAATTTTTCTTTAGAATTAGTTCCGTAAACATGATCATGTAACTGAGTATTCAATAATGTATAATAATTTTGCTCAAAATTTTGCTCTGTAACTTGCATATTCTTACTTCGAATTTCTTGTTGAGTTTCATCAATAGATTTTTTATAATTTTCCATTATGGTATTATAATCTTTATGATACTCATTTTTATTTCTCTTATCAACAGTTTTTTTAAATGAACCATCTTTATTAAATACAGCTCGGGCAGTTGATGGGAAGGTATAATCATAGTTAAATACGTCTATATCATTAATAGATAAGTTTCCTTTTGAATCAGATTTAATTTTAGGTTTGTCCATAGGAGCCCAATTCCAATAATTTGAACCATATTCATAATCAAATGGACTATAAGCAGGATTAGGTATCACACCTGCTCCATCAGTAGGATTAATAACCTCATGACGAATACCTTTACCATTATTATTTATATCCTTGGTATATATATCCCATTCTCCATCTTTAGTTTTCCTATAAAATACACCTGCATTATCTATATAATACTTATCAGCATTATATTGAATATCAAAATATTCTGCAACATCTGTAAAGTTTTTATTTATACCAGAAGTAACACCATAATTTTTATCTTCTTTTAATTTTTTCTTAGCTTGTTCTGCAGTGTATCCTTGTTTAATATATTCTTCAATAAAACGGGCTCCTTGTTCTAAATAATACTGGTTTAAAAGCTTTAATGCACCTTCATATTCTTTTTGAAGATTTTTAGCATTTATACCATGATACTTTTCAAATTCTGAAGGCTTCATTCCATACTTACTCATTAGACCAAATATTGCTGCTCTAGGATAACTTCTTATTTCATAGTTACCATTCCCAAGATCTTTTTTATCTATGTAAAAGAGTTCTTTATACTCTTTATTTTCTGGATCATTGTACCATTTATTACCTCCATGTTTTTCCCATTCTTCTTTAGTAATTGTTTCCCAAGGATCTAATGCACCTTTTACATGTTTATTTCCTCTTTTTGTAGCTTTAGTATAATAATCTTGCAAACTTTGATTATATATACGTACTTGTTCTTCTTCTCTTTTTCTTTTTTCTTCTTTAGCTACTTGTTCTCTATATTGTATAGCAGATTCTTCTTTAGCTTGAACTTGAGCATATTCCTCATCAGTAAGACAAACTCCTTTATAAGCTCTTGAACCTGGAGGACAGTTTAATCTATTACCTTGATAATCTACGGGTATATAAGGATTAGCTTGAACATTAGTTACAAGTCTATTAACCATATCTCTTTCAACTGTTGGAGTTCCAGCAGGTACAATATCTAAGTTACCTGTAAGAAGATTTCTTTTATGACCATAACCACCACCTATAATAGGTTGAGTAGCAAGTTGTTCTAAACCTGTTCTTTGTCTACCATAATCTTGTGGACCTATATTATAAGTAGGAAATAATTCTGCTGTAGGTAGAGCTGGTGCATTTGGTATAAATTCCAAACCACTTTGTGATTCAATACCTTGAATCTTTGTTTCCTCAGAAGGAGTTGTATAGTTTATAATAGAGTTTAAGTCCTCTTTACCTTGAATCTTTGTTTCCTCAGACTTTTTTTTACGTTTTAACCATTTAGGCCAATCAGTTTCTCCTCCTGGTGCATACTGTGGTATACTTGTTATTCTATATTTTGCCATGACTAACTTGTTCTAATGTGTAACCATATTTTTTTAATTCAGCAACTTGTTCTAGAGTTAAATTTACTATATCTCCTAGTTCCAATTGTCCTCCATACTTACCATCTAATTTTTTTTCTGTACTATCACCATTTGCTTTAATAAGACCACCATTCTTCTTGTTCCACCAATCAAAATTAAACCAATTAAACCAATTAAAACCTTCATCTGAACCTTTAGAGAAATCAGTAGTATTTATTACATCTTTAGTCCAGTTATTTCTTTGTGTTAATCCTCTTCTTTCATATTCCTGGAGCATTTTATTTTTATCTCCTTTTACAACTCCTTCTACAAAACTTGGGAACTTATTTAAGCTACCTAAATTATATGCATAATCAGTAAGCATCATTTGACTATTCTGAGGTAACTTGTCATAAGTTCCTGTACCATATTTGTCATCTACATATTTTTCTGCTTTAGTCTGATGAGCTAACACATCTTTTTTCTGTAAGTCTCTAGCTTCTTGTTCAGTCAAACCTGAAGCAAATGATTCACCAGGTTGTAATTTATGTCCATAAGCTATAGTCTTAGCACCACCTTCAACACTTGCATGAGGATACCATTTATTATTTTTGTAACCTTTTTTAATGGAGTTTTCCAAACCTCTTAAATCTGATAAGTATTTTTCTAGAGTAGCTGGGTCTAAATCTTTAGGAGATAGTTCTCCTCCAGGAGCATAGTTATTAATGTTACCACCATCTTGATAATACTTGGCATTAGGATCATAAATTTTATTCTTTCTAGATTTAGGTTTTGCAAAAAAAGCATGTTCTGCAAAAAATCTATTTGTTGCTTCAAGACTTCTTGAATATGATCTAGTACTTTTACCTTTTGGCATCTTAGGTCTTTTAGTAGATCCTCCTCTTTTAAAATCTTCTGGAACTTCTAAGTCTTCAATATTATGTTTGCTATAATCAGATGTAAGTTCTTGACCTCTTTGTATATCCCGTCCGGCAACTATCATTATATAATTACCATTGTCTACTTCATAAACATTTGGTTCTTCACTGTGATTGTAATATCCAAGAACAGTAGATGGAAATGGTGCTTGATACTCTTCTCCATTTTTCATGAACTTTTTTCTAATATGAGATATACCAATTACATCTCCTTTTCTTATAGCTTGGTCTGCAAATAATCCTTTTCCTTCAATAGGAGAAGCTCCGACTTTTACAGCTTTATATATAGGAGTATCTATACCTTGTGCAGCATTAATAAAATTATTATCTTCTTTTTGATTTGTATCTGTAGAATTCTTATTAATAACTTTAGTAAGTTTATTAAGATTTCTTAATGAATCAATTATGACTTTCTTATTAAACATTATCTAGGAGAAAATTGAGTTTTAGTATTACTAAATTTAAGAATCATATTTATATCATTACATTGTTTTCTTTTTAAATTTAAGAAATTAAGATAATGTCTAAACTTTTTTCTTTGTAATTCAGGTTTAGTATAATCCATGTTAAGAGGATTAAGAATTCTATTATAACCATCTTGTGATGTTATCCATGTATTTTCTGAAGAGTAATTACCTTGTAATATTGTAGTACCAGGAATTAATGGTCCAGTTGGTGGATAATTAGAACCTATTGGAAATTCATCTCTATCTCTTGTTATATCCCAAAACTGATTAAATCTATATTTCTGTTCTTCTTTAGAAAATAGAATATCATAAGATGCAAAGTTAGATCCAAGTTTAGGATATTGTAAAGAAAGATTAATATCATTCTTAGGATATAAGTTAAGATTTAAATATCCGGAAACTTGTTCAGTATTATATATTACAGCTTGATCAAAGTTATAATCTAGTACGTGATGTTGATCAATACAACTATTACCATTTCTTCTATAACATTCTAATGCGTATTCAATAGAACGTGTTGTCATAGTCATTTGTTGTGATGCTATCGGGAATTCAATTTCCCAACCATACTGTTGACCATAATAATTACAGAATTTATCACAGATGTAATTATGTTTCCAGATAGTATTATTCTTAGTAGTTAAGAATATATCTTTAGTAGGTATAGAAAAGTCAGGATGCCAGTCATGGAATGAAACCCAATATTGCATTTTAGGATCATAACTAATTGTCCATGAAGCATCTTCAAATAAATAAGAGTCTCCTAAATAAAAAATAAGATTAATATTATTATCTAAAATAAAGTTATCTCCAGTACCATCAGGATTTAGTGATTGATATTTTACTCTACCTTTGAATTCATCTTTTAAATAATAATCTTTTTTAGCAAAGTATAATATTGTACTTGAACTATCAAATGTAGCTTGACAACCAATTCCTGCTACTGGATTATCTTGCCAAGGATAATCTGGAAAATCTTCTGTAAGTCTGTATGGCATATATAATATAAACCACCATTTCATACCTGCCTGAGATATTTCTTGAAGTCCTTGACCATATGTAAGTATACGTCCTTGATTTTGGGACATGTAGAATACTCCTACAGGAGTAGAAATAACTGATAATCTATTTTGTGATGAACCATATTCATAGGCTTTATCTGCATTTGTCACAGCTTGTTGTGGTTGTGAAAATAAACCTCCATCACCAATAGTAATCTTTGTATTAAGATCTGTTTCAAGAGTATCTACACCTTGGAACATCTGAGGACTTTCATTTTTAAACGTAATGAATATACCACTTTTGTTTATTGCTTTAACTCCAGATATCTGACCTTTAAATTCTTTGTAGTTGTTTATTAAATATATAAACCAACTATCTTTTATTGCTTCATCTTGTTGTGGTAAAGAGTAAACAATTCTATCAGGATAATAAGCGTAACATAATTTAGCTATTTTAGGATTATAATATATTGATTGTATAGCCCCTGCAGAAAAATATTGATTATATAGTTTAGATACACTTAGTGAATAATCATAAATATATTCACTTAGTTTACCCATAACTCCTGGGTTCATATCTTGCATTGCAATATAATCTGTATATCTATACGGATCATAATGTTTACCTCCTTCTCTTGTACTTTGCTTTCTAAAATCAACCAGAACATCAGACTCTACAAAGAAATCTCTTATACCTGAATTAGCAAGATAAAAATATGCATTTCTTACAGACCATAAACCTTCATATTTATCACCTAAAAAATTTACTTCTTCAACGTCAGTAGCATAATTGTAAAGTCTATCATTATTAGGTATACCTAAACAATTTTCACAAACATAATAATCCATATTATAAAAAGCACCAGGTAAACCTCCTGTACCTGGTACAGCGGGAGATGTAAAGTTTACTAACTCTGATAAAAATCCAGCATCATATTTAATACTGTTGACTTTAAATCTAGCTAAAGGAATCATACTACGTAAGTAGTAATTAAATTCAAAACCATCTGGTTGATCATATAACCAATCATAAAAGAACATCATATTGTTCTTTTCTGTGTATCTATTTATATATGTATCTCCTCCAAAGATAACAGGTGTGCGAACAATTCTTTTAAATTTATATTGTACATTATCTATAGGACATGTCCATGTATTTTCAGGTACATTATAGTTAGATAATTTTTGCTCACATGGAGTAATTGCAATTTGATACTCACTTCCTAATTGACCATACTGATTTCTAACTCTTCCTTTTAAAGCACCGTAGTAACTTGTTACAGGTAATCTAAAAGGATTATCTTTATCATCATTATTAAACTGTGGAATAGTTTGTCCAATTAATAATGCATCAGAACTATTCTGTACTAATGTTCCTATTGTAACTAATGATTTATCTTGAAAACCAGATGTAATTAAATCAGGGCCAATGGTTACTCCTTGTGGATATGCAGGATTATAATAAGGACCAGACTTAGTTCTTACAGTAACAGCATCAGATCTTTTTAAATTGTTGATTATGTATGTATTATAAGTACCTGTATTTGTTTGATACTTTGGTACATCCTGAATGTTGTCTCTTAAATAGAAGGACTCGTCAATTATAAATCTTTTTAATTGTGCTGTTGTAAGTTTAACCATGTTACTGTAATAACCATGACTTACCGATTGCATTGCATATTGTCTATAAGGAACAAGTGCATAAAATACTTGTAATGTAACATCAGCACCTTCAGAAAAATAATATGCAAGTTGATTTAGTGCACCTAATGATCTTGTTATTGGATCCAAGTAAGCCCATTCAGGTAACTCAATTGTACCTGTTTTTGTTGTAACATTAAATGCACCTGTAGTTGTAGGATTAGATGCAATAGTATTCATTGAATCTATAAACAAATTTTCTGCAGTTGAAACACTTGTAGCAGAATAACCATTATTTAACATTAAAAAAACATCAGTTAGTGAAGCCACACTACCTGGATAACTTTCTACAAAATTATTCCATACTGTTACTGGACCAGTAACAGGTAGAGTTGCAGCTGCTATCCCTGCTGCTGCAGTTGTAGCTACTGTTCCTAATGAATCAGATGCACCAGATGCAGAAGTTATTTCAGGTAAGTTAGTTTTTGTCTTACCAATCATAGATATAATACCTTGTGCAATACCAGCAACTATCATTGCTACTGCAACAGAATCTGCCAATAACTTCCATTTAGGATGGTCACTTGGTTCTTGAAAATTTATATCTGCATAACCTTGTAATTTTCCATATAATTTAAACTCCGTCATTGATAAAAAAGGAGTACTAAACATTGTATCAGGAGAATGAAATGTAAATATATCTGTTGGTACGGTTTGATTATGTATATCAACTTTATTTTTCTTTTCGTTCTTTATATAAGGATCGTTGTATTCGTAGTTATGATCACCATTATTTGTTGAATATCCTATAGGAAGAATAGTATTATAAGGATAATTTTGGTATAGACCAGTTTTAAATTGACCAGCACTTCCTCTTGGTTTATAAGATCTAAAATTATTTATCATTCCTTTAGCAACAATTGTTTTGTTAGCTTCTCTGGAACCTCTTAAAATTTCATAACCAACAATACCAGGAATATCATTACCATCTTGATCTTTAGGTAAGATAATATTTTCAAATACAACACTCATTAATCTTATAGCAAGTTCATCTCCTGAAGTTGCTGCATTAAAATTAGGTGTAAAATGAAGTGTGTCTGTAGTACTATCATTATTAATAAAATTTTCTGGAAACTTATGATGTCTAATTTCTTTACCACATAAATCAAATGGACCTTCTGTTTGACCAGTAGGTACTTGTGCATCAGGACCAGTCCAACAATATGTACTTGAATTCCAAATATCCGGTCTGTTATCTGGATATATTTCTGTAGATTGCCAATAACCCATATCACCAGATGCAAGAACAATTCCTCCATCATCTAATACCCATTTATTTAGTGTTGTATTAAAGGTAGCACCTGGTAATGTTCCTAGTGGTGATGAACTTTTAGATGCAGTATTATATATTTCAAAAACAGCATCATCTGTTGCTAATGCATCTTGATCATTATAATCTTCTGTTTCAAATTTTGTTGGTCCACCAGGGATATTAAAATTTCTAGGAGCTCTTCCTGGAATATGATAAGAAGCAGATTTGTCTCCTGTATCATATACCCATCTAATATAGAAAGTATAAACTTCATCTCTTAGATAGTTTGTTTTATTACCACCTTTAATATAATAATCAGCCGGATACTCAACACTAACCCATTTTGTTTTGATCATATTGGCTAGTGGTTGATAATTAAAATCAAACTTTGTTCTAGGCCCAACTTTTAATAAATAATTATTTACTTCAATAATTTGATCAGACGTTTCATAAACAGGAATAGTAATAGGCAACTGTTCTAGTGGTACTTTAACTAAACTTGGATTAATTTGATCAATACTTATTCTTTTAGTATTTGTACTATAAAAACCTATTTGACTAGCAACAGTTTGTTGATTTATTGCTGATACTATAACTAATACAAACTCATCAAAATTTTCTTCATCTATTTCTAATTCTAAAGTTAATGAACCATTTAAATCACTAGTACTAAATATAAATTGATTGTTGCTTTGAGAAAAATAATCAGTTACTTTTTGTCCTTTTATTGTATATGCAATCAATGCAAAGTATGTTCCGTTTGCAAGTGTACCACCAGATTGTCCTAATGTTAAATTAAGACATGGTGCTTCCATTAACCTTGCAAGTCTTATTTTTGCACAATCTAGTTTATTAAGATTTATACAATACTCACATGGCACAGCAGGTGTACACTTTTGCCCCCACTGAACACCTGGCCATAAAAAATCTGTATCTACTCCATTAGAATAATAATTCATAGTTAAGGCTCCGCCACCTAACCAACTATAATCTGAAGTTGGCCAAGTTTTTGGATCTCCTACATTTAAAAATCTATCTGGATTAAAACCATCAGCCCAATATACTTGCCATGAACAATCTTCTTTTTCTCTTGATGCTCCTGAGATTAAATATCTTTTATCAAAATTTAAACAAGCATCTTGTACAATAGGACGATATCTACATACATCCTCTTCTAATAAACCTATTTCAGAAGTTATTCTTTTACCTTGAGAATTATGACCAGCTGTATATATAATCCATTTATCAGAGTAAAGATATATAGCACCAATTATATATTTTTTAGTTGCTGTTACTGGCATTGTTGCACCAGTAGTTGCACATAAAAAATTTGCTATCTCATTAGATAAAGTACCTATGTCACCTTCAATTGTATTATTTACTGTATTAACAGCATGTGTCCACATACCTTCAGAAACAAATGAAGGATCTGAATCTTTATTAAGACCTTTAATAAATGAATCACTAATTGTTTTTGATGTATCTTGTAAACCTTGTTTCTTTGCCATAATTAAATAACTCTGTTATTAGAAGAATGTCCTCTTAAGTATGGGTTATTTGGAGAGTGACTCATAAACATATAGTAGTATTTACCATACATAGCTTTTCTATTTGTTAACCAAAGTTTTTCCATTTCTTTAAAGTTTGGTGTATTAACCAAACTAAGTGCATTATTTCTTGCTTCTCTAAGTTTAGCATCCATTAGTTGCATTCTTTGAGCTACATCCTCACCATTAATAAACAAATTTTCAAAGATTCTTTGTTTTAATGCATACTCATAATATTCATTAAGAAGTTCATGATCAGGAACCATAAGGTTTCCATTATCATCAACCATGTCTCCTTGATAGTTTAAGTAAACTTTACCAGATTCAAATGTTGTATTTAGAAAACCATTTTTAATCCAACCTTCATCTGAAGTATTATAATATAAATTTGCACACTCACATTCAATCTCTTGACTAGGTTTCATTCTCAAAGGTTTAAGAAATGTTGAAACTCTTGTTATACTTGGATTAACAACTTGAATAAGCTCATAAGCTTCTCCTTTACAGTTTAAAAATACTCTTGGTTGAATATTAGTATCTCCATAAGAAGCATCAGAATTACATGTATTATCATTTGAACAATCACATTGAGTTACTTGATTAGGCCAGTCATTATATTTAACTTCTTGCATATTTGTTCCTCCAGCCATACCATCATAACCAACAACTTCTTTGAAGTCTCCACAAATAAGTGCATAGTTAAAAGTATAAAAATCATCAGGTAACTTTACTTTATGATGAGTTACATCTAATACAACTTCTTTAGTTTGATTTATTCTTAAACCTAATTGATAATTTAATTTGCGTACAAGTTTAATTAATGTTTGAGGTTCAATCATGTTCTCAAGAGCAAACGTATGTAAGTCAATAGTAACATCTTCCAGTAACTGATCAAATGTTCTATATTTAAGTGTATAATTGAAATCCATTATCTAAGTACATTTTGACTATCATCTGGTCCATCTGTTGGTATCTGCATAGCCATGGTTAATTCTTTAATTACAAATTGCTCTATTTCAGAAAATAAATATTCTGGAAAAGGTAATGGGTCATCTTGTCTTACTAAACAAGGATCTGTATCACATGATTCAGTTTTACCTTCAAACACAGCTTCTACTCTAATTGCATCCCAATCTACATTAGGACAGTATAGATAACCATTAAGGTACCAAAAGTAAGGTCTCTTATTATATTTGAATGTTGTAGATTTAGATATAGAAACCCAAGTACCAGGATCTGTTCTAAACATTTCAATAGAACCATCTATAGAAGATACTGTACGTATAATAGGACCAAGAGCACCATCAAATATAGTTGGAAGTTTTTCCTTAGATCTTTTAAAGTAACATCCAGAATAAACACCAATACATCCAGCCTCTACTTTATCTACATCAATTAATTCAACATATGGAAGAACTTTAAATATAGAACTTATCTTCATTAATCTAAATTGATTATCTTCTCTTTTAAGAAGAGTTTGCCCATATTTAGTAAGAGCATAATAAATTGTTCTATCAGTTAAGAAAGGATCTTCTTTAACAGCTTTTAAAGTATTTCTTACTCTTGATACTGCTTCACCTATTGTTGTCATAAGTCAAATTCATTATAGCTTGTCAAAGCTTTTTTATTTACTTTATTTAAGTAATCTTTATATAATGCACTATTATATACTTTGTCAATTTTGGAACTAGGTAAAACTTGAACATATATATTCCAGTTTTCTGGATATGATTTAGCAACAGCTCTTTTAAATTCTCTAGATGCAGTAAAACCCCAAAACTCTCTATTTTTCATTTTGTGTTTAGGTGCATAGTTACTAAAAAATATCTTTGCTAACTTACCATCCGTTTCCCAATTATTATTTGTTACCTTAAGTCCATATTTATTTGACTTAGCATAATCAACATTATCTTTCTTACTACGTTGACATGTACCAATAAATAACCATCCTATTTGTTCCGGTAATTGAACACCATCTCTAGTATCAATAACAGTCTGATATAAAGTTTGATTAAACTTTTTAATTATCTGTCTAAGCAACTTATTATCCATTTTTTTATACTTTGGATGTGTTTTTTTAAAGTTTTTAAAGAACTCTTTGTTTAAAATAGTGCTCACTTCTGGTCGATACCTAGAAGCTTTTACATTGGGTTTATTAAATTCCTTCATAATAATATACTAAAAAAAATTGACATTAACAAATGTAACTAAAAAACAAAACCCCCACAAGTGTGAGGGTAATGTCTTGTTGTCACAGAAACCAACAACCTGTAACTTTTTTATCCTATTACAGTAACTCTACAATTTAATGCTGCACCCGTTAAATTTTGAATAGTAATTTGATTATTGTTATCTATAATATAATCATAATCTACACCAATTTGAAGTGAATTAAATAAAGAATCAACAAGAGAAACTATAATATAACTTGTACCTAAGTTATGAACAAAAATAACTGTACCTCCAGCAAGTATATTTAAGGTATCAACAGCCTTTTGTGTTAAATTTAGATTTGTACTTAGTACATAAGCTGTAGTATTAGTAAGAGGATTAACTGTAGAAGTTAGAATTAAATTTGTTTCACCTACTGCTAGAGCAAGAGTTGTATCTTTTCCATTTACAGTGTAAGTAGTATCATATGCTGGAGCACCGCCACCAGAAGTAGTTACTGTAACATTTGTGCCAGCTGCTACAATTGTTTCTTTAGAATCAATAGAATAAGTTGTTACATTACCTATTGTTGTTGACGTAACAATTGAGTTACCACTTGGGCCTCCAATTACAGATGTTAATGGTATATTATCAAAACCATCACATAGATAGTTTATTATTTTACTGATTATAGCATCTAGATAATCATATCTTTTAATTACAAGGTCTTGTCCACATAGTATGTCTGGTCCTGTATATACAATACAAGATGCATTAAATACTTCTGGACAGGCAGGTGAACATGGTGCAGTTACAGTGTAACTGTTTGTACATCCGCAGTTTTTATTACATGTGTGAGAGTGTGCCATTTTTTTTATTTTAAATTAAACATATATACAATTAAGAAGGTGTACAGTCATATGATTTTATATCTGTTGTACAAGGATCTAAGTAAGCTATTAATCCATCTAGTCTAAATGAAAATCCACCTATCTCGTCTGGTTCACCAGCATTACAATCAAAAGGATATTCAAAAGTATTAAACTCTACATTCAATGGTTGTATACCTGAAGCTGGATCATTATGAATATTAGTACTTGTATGTTTATAATCAGGTACATGTTCTCCTTGTCTTACGGTGCTTGTTATATATCTTAAATGTGAAGATCCAACTTGTGATGGGTTACTAGTAGTAAGTGTTAATTCAAGATCTTTTAATGTAGATATATACAATTTTTTGTCATTAGTTATACCAACTTGAAATGCACCTGATAAAATAGAACCGGTATTAACAGCTTCATCTAATTTTATTGGTCTATAACCAATAATAATTCCTGTACCATATTCATTATCAAGATTTGTTGCTGCATTAACAATACTAGTTGGAATAACAGAGTTGTCATTATTAAAGTAAATTGCTCCAAAGGGACTAAGAGTACATCCACCTAATCCAACAAAAACTTTACAGCCTGCTATTGCTTCATAAGAACTACCATTATATTGAACTACTTGGGACTCATTATCTGGATTTGCCAAAGGAACAATTACAACTCCTCTAAAATGAATTTGATTACCTATTCTTCTACACTGTGGTCTCCCTACTGCATTACTATAATGATCAAAACCTAAAAGATTAACCCAATTAGTATCAACTATATTAGCAGTTAATACACCTCCTGTAAAATCTAAATCAACACTATTTGTATCTTCTGCATTAAATAAATTGTTACTTAAAGCAGTATAAATATCACATATTGATATCCATAAGTTAGTAATAGCATCAGCTACTGTTGTAGGAGAATCTACCCAGGTACCCATATATTCAGTTCCAAATGGAACTGGTGGATTGGATAATGTTATAGTTGAAGATACTATACATGCACTTTGTACAGCAGATGATAAATCATTTGGTAGTCCTGTTACTCCTAATAATTCACAATACCCATAAGTATCATCATTTACAAGTGCATTAAGTATTGTGTCAATTGGATATGCTTGACCTCCAACTACAACACCATCAGCAAGTGTACAATCTACTACAAAGCTTGGTAATGTAAAACTTGAAGGAGTTGCTTCTTCTAATACAGTTACTCTTATATTTAAATTATCAATTTGTACTTGTAAATAAGCTATTTGATCAATTAAACTACAAATTTTATTAGCAAGTACTTGTACATATTCAACTAATTGCATTGTTGCCGGAAGACTTTGATCTGTTTCTCTTAAACATGATGCTACTGTAACAACACAATCTGGACATTCACTATTTTTAAGAATATTAGATTCAGGTGTTATTTCTTGAAGTTCGCAAATTTTTTCAATTAATAACTGAATAAGAGCTTGAAAATCTTGTGGTCCACATGCTGTAATACCTAAACAAGAAAGATCATAGTTACTTACATTTATTTGATCTAAAACAGTACACAATTCAGTGGCCAATGCTGCAACAACATCAGATACAGTATCACCATTGCAAATATTAATGCATTCAATATCTGGACCCTGCCAAATAACACAGTTACTTGATACTGGTGAACATGGTCTGTTATCTAAATTTAAGGGTTTCATATTTTTCTCTTATTATAATATACATAAATTTATTTAAACTAACAAGGATTATTAAGATTAGTTAAACCTACTTGCCAATAGTTTCTAACATGCTCAACACTTACACAATTTATATATTTGTCTGAACTTCCATTAGGAGTTGTTATATATTGTATTGATTCTGGATCTACATACTTTACATTATGTGTTCCGTCCCATGCTTTAATTCCCATTTCTAATGCAGTATTATCAATTCTATTAGCATATCCAAAAATAAAATCATTACCAACTTTTGTACCTGCAAATACATGACCTATTATTTTTCTAACTCCATTAAAGTCTGCAATTAAAGCAGAACCTGAATCTCCACTATATACTGGATTAGGACAAGTTGGAGATAATGCAGGATCTGTTGCAGGATCTGTTTTTATATAAGTTAATTGATCTGTAAATATAACTGGAGAATAACCACCTTGCTTTGCATATAAGATTGGAAAAGCAGTAAATATAGAAAATATTCTAAGTGGACATAAAGGTCCTCCTTTTGGTCCTGTAGTTCTTCCTGAACTATACAACATAGGATTTGTAATAAGTAAATCATCTATCTCTGCTGTTGTAGCAAATGGCAATGGTTGATTATATATTTCTCCACTTTGCATTACTGATTTAGATATTGCAGATTGTTCTATATCTGATTTTTGTAATGAAAATATAGCACAATCAACTTTATTAGGAGTAATACCTGAAATAGGTACATATCTTAAAGATTGACCAATTATATAATTTGATGGAGGAATAGATCCACTTTCACCATTTTGATAAATAGTATTTATTGGATCATATTCATTTTTAATTAAACCTTGTAAGTTTCTTTCAGATGTATAAAATGAATCTTGTATAATTACGTGATTATTTGTTACACCTACTAATGCATCTGTTTCTTCATGTACAGCAATAAATCCAAATGTACCTACTGATTGTATGGTATTTGAAGAAGATATGGAAAGGCCACCAATTAGTGGTCTCATAAGTGCTCTATTTACTATAGAATTTGGACCAGCAACTTGACCACAATTTGCATTACATGCTAATAATTCTGGCATAGAAGATTCAAGTACATCTGTATTTATATTATTTACACCAATAGCAATTGTTCTAGGTATAACTTCATTAACTGGTAATTCAGATAATGGTAGCTTCTTTGTAACTCCAAAAATTATTGAAAGTTCATTAGTTTGTACACCATTAACAAATTTATAACCATATGATATACTTGTAATATTTGGTAATGATATTAAAGCTAATTCTTTTATTTTTTCTTTAATGTGTTCCATTTTAAATGGCTTTAAATGTTGTATATATAGTACTTACTATGCATGATGATGGAGCAGGACATACTGGAGTAGGTGGATGAAGGGCTTGTAGATCTATTAATTCTTTTTCAACTAACCATTGATCATCTTCATCAGGACAGCAATTAGTTATACCATATCTTTTTTCAAGAGCAATTTTATATATAATGTCTGCAAATTTACATGTTATCTCAGTATATTTTTCTGGAGTACATACAGGTGTAATGTATCCTGGTTTTATAATTCTATCATTTTTGAATATAGGTTGTGGACATACTCCATTTTTACATTCACCAAAAAATTCTGTATATAGTATTTCATTTGGAGGTAAATCAGGGAGCATCCATCTTTTTAAACAAATCTTTTCAGATGATTCTCCTACTTCTAATGTTATTTCTTGTAATACATCATCACAATCATAATATTCTATTGTTCGTTCAATTGATGTAAGATTTGTTATTTTAGAACAAACACATGGTACATCAAGAAAACATTCTATACAATCTATATATGATTCAGCTATTACTACATTAGATAATATAGTAAATTCTCTTGTTTCAGATACTTCCCAACATGTATCACAATTTTCTAGTTTGATTACCTGTCCTATGTAGTCAGATAAATCTGTTGTAGTAACTATATCATCAACTTCACCTGCACAATCAGTAAGTAAATAAAATGTAGATAAACAATCTTTACAATTTTCAAATGCATATTCTATTACAACTACTGTTGTAGAAGGTGGGATATAATCAATTTCTTCTACAATAAAACATCCACAATCTGTTTGTACTACTTGATCTACATATGCTGAAAGATCTTGAGTAGTATATTGAACATCAAATGTATTTTCACAGTTTCTAAGTTTATAAGCTACTATAGGTTCACAAGCTTCACATGAGTCAAATTCTTGAATCACAACAACATCTACAGGACATTCACATATACAAGGACATATTTCTGTTTTAACACTTCTCCAAGAAACCTCAGGAGTTGAAAAATTAATAAACCAATCATTTGGATTCCCTGTCTGGTTACCTGAATCAGCTTCAGGACATTCATTGACTAATTTACTTGCTGCATAGATTACACCAGGAGTTGCACCGTAACTACCTTCTGATATTGTCCAGTTTGAACCTGGATTATTATACGAATTCCATATGTAAAATGTATCTGAATCTATTGTAAATTCCCAAACTCCCCAACCATTATATGTTCCTATATTCAGTGCAGTATATTCAGTATATATAATTATTCCTTCATTATCTATTCCAATAGTAACAGTAATACAATCACAATCTGGTATACATTCTTTTACTTCCCAACATCCTTCATATCCTAGTAATGTAACTACAGAATTTGTATTTAAATAACGATATAAACTTTGAAGATTAGAATATATAATTTCACCAGTATCACAGTTTTCAAGTACATAACAAACAATCGGGCATTCTCCATCAACACATTCTTCACCTTGAAGTATTTGATATTCACCAGGTGTACCAGAAAATATAGGATAAATTCTTGAACAAAACTGAGTTGCTGTTGCATCTTTAACTATTTCATTATCACAGTTTACATATTCTAATGAATTTAATCTACCTACAATTTCATAACATATGCATGGACAAGGCTCTGCTATACCAATAACATCAACTGCAACTCTAGCATCATTACAAGGACCTGTTTCTAAAAAAACATACCAAGTACCTTCATAATCATTTATTTCTATAAATTGACCAACATATGCAGATAAATTTTCTGTAGTAAAAAAGTAAAGACCATCACAATTTACAAGTCCATAGCATTGAGGATCTTCACATTCTGGACATTCCCCGTCTCTTCTATAATAATCACAATCATTTAAAATAGGATTACTAGTAAGTATAGTATATTGACCAAATGCAGGTTCTGATGGTAAGCTACCATATTCTTCAGGAGTAATATCACATTCAGTACTAACAATATAACATCCTGCTGGAATATTACCATAGGGATTATTAAATCTAATAATTCTATTAAAAGTTCCAAATGGTAATGTTCCTTGTGTAGAATATTCAATAGTTGGATCACAACAACTTCTATAGACTAACTTACAAAAAGATGGTGGAGAACAATCTATACACTCTAAACATCCACGTTCTTTATCTGCAGAAGTAAAAGTAAAATTCTGCCATTCGGAATTTGTTATAAAAGGATATGAATTAAGAACAAGACCTAATAATGATATATAATAACAATTATTTGTTACAAATGTCATTCCAGATAAACTAAAGCCAGGACCTGTATATTTATATACACCATCTACAAATGGAGGCGGTGTGATAAGATCAATATTGACTATTATTTCATCACCAGCATCACAGCAATTAGTTATTTTATAATAAGGAATGCCTGCCATTATGTTATAAATTTATTTAATGTTTGTTTTCTTTTTGTGCTCCAGCTATTGCTTACAACAGCTTTGCTAGTTTGTTTAGGTGCTGCAACAACTTTTGTTTTATTAATGCATGAAGTACAACCTTGATTTCCATTTGGTAAAGTTCTTCTTTGACATCCACAACTTAATTTTGCACCACAATTAGGACAAGTACTCATTTTTGTTGGTTTTAAAAGGTTAACAATTTCTACATTCAAACTTATTTAAAAGTTTAACAGCATAGTTAAATAATGTCATACCTTCTTGGTTTTCATGACATGTTTCTACTTTTGCTCTAGCTGCTTCTAAATACATTTTAATTAAATGAAGATCTCTCAGCTTCTGTTTAATCTTTACTGGAGGATCACAATCTGAGATACTCAAAGTACAAAGTATTTTTTCATATCTATTTAAAGCACATGTCATTCTAAGATGATTATAACTTACATATACTTTACAATCTAAATCTACTGAATACTTAATTGTGTAAATACCATCAGGTAAATTTACATAAGATGTTCCACAGTTTTCTGTTTGTAATCCTAAATCACATGCTGTATAAGTAGGACTTGAACAAGGTTCAAATATTAATTCAGTTAAACATGTAAATCCAGGAGCAGCTATTTGTAATCTTGGATTATGCAAACCTACTAATGGAGAATAAACACTAGTATCAAATACCTTAAGTATATAGGGATTTAATACTGTAGGAATTTCTAAACTTAATACATGATTTGCCATTTTTTTACATATAAAAAAAGGAGAGGAGAGATTATACTCTCACTCTCCTTTTATGAGTTTATAAAACTTTAATTAAGGTTGCGGGTGGTCATCACCAGGGAAAGGTACAATTGGATCATCACAGTTATTACCTGAAACAGTTGGTTTTGCAGTACATGTAGTACATGCACCTAACCAATCATTAATTTTATCCCAAACACCAGTTGGATTAGCAATATCACCTTGTTCAACAATAATTTCTACTAAGTATTGATCATTGTCAAATGTTCCAGATGGATTGTAGAAACGTGGAACATTATGTAGTAAATAAATTCTATCATAAAGTAAGTTTCTATCAATAAATCCTTTACAACCTACAATTGCATCACCTTGAGTAATCTCACGAATTCTTGGGTCAGTTGCAAAGAAGTTTTGTCTGTAAGATTCTGACAAGATAAAATCTCTTGCTACAGTTTCTCCAACTCCATTAGCTTGTAAACCATAACATTCTACACCTACACAAAGACCTTCAAACTCACATGGTGAACCAGTTAAATCTACTTCAGAAGCATAGATTCTTACTGGCTCTAATTCATAGAAGTCAGAAACTTGGAATGTACAGTTACCAAACTTAGTATCTTCATAAGCACCAGTTAAAGTAAATCCAGCACACATATCTGCTGCATATGCTTCTTCTGTCCAATCCTCATAATGTGCATAGGTTACACCAGCAGGTGCAGCTGGTAATGCAGTCAAGTCAACATCATTAGGATAGTAATAAGTCCAAGTAGTACCATTATCATCAGAAAATGTTATAATTGGATATACAAAAGGATTGATGATTGGAGACTCCAAAATTTGATTTGCCCAAGCAAAATATACTTTTCTAGGATCTACAGGAGTAGGTGCAATTGCATCAGGATCACAACATCCTGTATAAGCCTCAAGAGTTAAATAACCATTGTGATTTAATAATCTCAATGCAGGAGAACCTTTAACATCTAAACGTAGATAATAAGTTTCACCACATAAAAACTCTTTACAACATGTTCCACCAGTTTCACCTGGATTTGAACTTGATGGTGGATTTGCAACATTCCAAGGAGTATATCCAACATTGGTTACATACTTAGAAGGTGCATTAGCCTCAACATACCAATACTTACTCACATACTGAGGTTTGATAGTTTTAGTTTTGTTAGACTCTTGATATCCTCCATGAAATTTACCAATTTTATCATTTTGATAAATTGAACCTGATGCAATAATAACACTACAACATGGATCAGTATTAGGCTCTGGTGAAACTTCAAAGTCATCTGGGTTAATAAATGTTAGTTGAGCTGCATCTAACTCGTTATAAGTTAAAGCTCCTGGTGCAGTTGGAGTACCTAACTGAACATTGTTCAAAGGAGAAATTCCTTCTGTTGCCAAAAGAACTTTTCTAAATGCATGATTAAAATAAGCCATTGTTTTTTGTTTTAGTTAATAAATAAATATACTATAATATAATAAAAGTTTTTGAAATATCCAAATTATTTTAAGAAAAGTAATTTATACTTCCATAATTAGTTACTACGTTCAGCAGATTCTTGTGTTCTAGAGAATTGGTTTCCTGATTCTATGTCTCCAGCTAGAATACTTACTGCCTCATCAATTATTAATTCTATGATATCATCCTTAAACTCACATTCTACTTCAGTAGCAGAAGTGATTCCTGTGTAAGGGTCAGAACATCCAGTTACTTGAATTTTTACCGGTTGTCTATAGTATGTAAGAAATGCTTCAGATATTTCAAACTCTCCATTTGTATACAGATGTACTGTATCATTTATAAGAGTAGCAAATGTCTCTGCCCATTCAAAGTTTGGTTGTTTTGATTTATCTCTGAGAAGTTGATTTAAGTTTCCTTCTTCTGCAAGATATACAGTCATCCTTCGTGGGTCACAACAATCCTTCTTAGCATAGATATCTACTCTTTTCCATTGGAGATAATCTCCCGGAATGTTTCCTTCATAGTAGATATCTTTTTTTGTAGCTGGTAATGGATCTTTTATTAATAACTTTTGTAAGTCATCTTTTCTACGAGTAGATTGTTCATCACCTTCTTTTACTACATTAATACCATGAAGTTGTCTTCGTACCCATTCTACCTGAGCTTTATTAAAAGACTCAACTACTTGCCAGCAAGTTATGTTGTCATAATCTTGACTGTCAAGCTTATTAATCCTTTGTTTTATCTTTATGGTAAGAGTACTATTTAACATTCTTATCTATTTTTAGCCATTTTTTTAAATGTTCTAGCAAGAGCTTTTCTCTTAGGTGTACAAGTAGGTTTAGACATTGGGGTACAGTATCCTTTGTGTTTAGGATTAACTGCTTTTTGTATCCACTTTTTGTCTTTCTTCTCTGCCATGATTATTTCTTTCTAATAGGTTTTTTAATAACACCTCTACCAATCAGTATATCTTTTTTTGTAATCTTACCGTCTCATGATAAATCTTTAAAACCACCCATTTTCATAGTATCTGTTCTTGCATTATATCCAGGCATACCTACAATTTTTTGTTTTGCAATACCACCTGATTTATATTTTGCACCACCTATTCCTTTTTGTTCAGGTTTTTTTCCAGCAGCAGCTAATTTTTCATCTTGTTGTTTAAAGTATATTTCTCTAGCTTTTTTTCTTTTCATACCAGGATTTGCTCTTTTAATAGCAGTCACTTCTTTTCCTTTTTTTATACTATCACCTATCATTTTACCTATAATAGCTGATGAACCACCAATAGTAGTAACAAGACCAGCCACAACACCAGGACATTTTACACAAATTGTTTCTCCATTATGATCTTGTTTTGGACATTGTCCAAGTGGACATCCTGATGATCCACCTTTTTGCATTTTTTTAACTGGAGAAACTTTGCCACCTTTTGACATCATTTTAGCTCCACCACATTGCATACACTTTTTCATGATTATATATATATTTTAACAGTTCCATTTTCTTAATGACTTATTGATTCTTGAGTTAGGATCATTAGCCGTTTTGCTGCTGGTTAATTTTTTTTTCATGCCACTCATTCTACTACAGAAACTTTTTCTTCTTTTAGCAGATTTACTATCTGGGTCTAATTTAGAAGGTTTTGTAGTTACAGCTGTCTTGAGTTTACTTCCTGGATTTTCTTTTCTATAGGAAGCTACACCTTTAGCATTAAGACCACCTTCTGGGTTCTTACCTTCTTTTCTTTGCCATGCTGGTGACTTTGCCATTATCTTTTATTTTAGTAGTTAAATTTTTAATTGGAAAACCACCTTTTTTATGTTTATCTTTCTTTTTTTCAGATAGTTTAATAATACGGTTTTCAACTTTAGCTGCTCTAGCTAATAATCTATCAGCTTTTCTTTCTCTACCTTCATCAACAGCCTTATAACCTTTGTATACAAGTCTAGCTTCTCTTTTTTTTAGTCTGTCTATACGATCCATGATATATAAAAATTTAAGGTTATACTTTTTTAACTCTTCTTCTCATACCTACTTTAGAATTCTCATATTTCTTTACCATGATTATTTCTTTACACAGTTATTATATGTTTTACCATACATTGTTTTAGTACCTTTCTTTTCATAACCAGGCCAGCAACTTTTAGCAGTACCACCAGATTTCATCTTAGGTTTCTTATTAGTTTTCTTTGAGATAGCAACTGCTGCTTGTTGTTTAGCACTCTTTGCCATGATTAAAACTTCTTACCAGATGCAATACTATTAAACTCTTTAGCTTTTTCTGCTGCTAGTTTTTTAACATCATTCATAAGTTTTGCATTCTTCTGTATCTCAGAAGCTCTTTGTAATGTAGACATAGCAGATTCAATTTCCCATTTTCTCATGTCTGCTTTGCTTCCACCTAAAATAGAAATACCAACTGAAGAAGATTTCTTAGCTGGTGTTGATTTTGTTGTTTTCTTAATTGCCATAATTATCTAAATCTTGATGCCTTTTTTGCAATATTTTTAGGCTGTTTAACAAATTGTTTTCCTTTTCTATTACCTTTAGCTTTAGCTTTATTTGTAGCAGCTTTTTCTCCTGCAGATAAAGAACCCCAAGCAGCTTCAGGTAAGTATCTTTTTTTACCTTTTGACTTTACCTCTTTAGAAGAACCTTTCTTCTTATTAGCATAAGTTCCAGAGGTCATCCACTTTTGTGCTGACCAATCTCTTAAACTTTGCTGAGGATCTTTAGCCATTACTTTTTAGTTTTATAACCACCACCTTTGGCTTTATATTCTTTAGCCATTAGTTGTGCTTTTCTTGCAGACCATTCTCCAGGATCTCCACCTTTTGTACCAGCTTTAATTCTTTCAAATATAGTCTTACGTAGACCAGGCTTGGTATAAACACCAGCCTGGTTTACTTTACTTTTAGTTGTTTTTTTAGTAGCCATGATTATTTCTTTTTAGCTCCACCTTTTTGCATCATACCTGGTCTCATAGCAGTACCATACATGGCTTTAGGTTTTGCTGCACCACCTTTCATCATTTTAGGTTTCTTAGCACCACCCATTTCCATTTTACCATCTTTTTTTACCATTTTCATTTTTGTTTTCATTTTATTTTAGTTTTAAGTGTTCCAATACTTTTCACAAGCCTGAATTAAATCTTTTAAAATATCCTCATTTAAAGGATTTTTTAAGTGTTCAATTACATCAGATACATTTCTACCAAGTAAGCTATTTGTCTTAGCATGGTAAATATATCCATCAGGCTTATTAATAATATACTTAAAAAAACTGGAATCACGAACAATTGATTTAATTTTTAATGTTTCCATGTCTAAATTAATTGCATCAATGAAAGTTTTTGCTGCTCTTTCTTTATTAGATTCAGCTCCTTCACCTGCAATGTATCTATCCATGTTTTCATAGATAACATCTAATGGAGTTGATTTTCTGTATTGAGAACTATTAGCATCCACAACTTTTGCAACATAAAATAATTTAGTACTGTTTTTGTCATATAGTTTCTGTAATTCTGAGTAAGCTTTATTACGGAGTTTTTTATACTCTGTTCTTACCATTACAGTTTCTTCTTCCTTATCTAGGTAGAATTTAGGTGGAACTGCTTTTGATCTGGCATCATCAAAACTTTTTGCAATCATTGCAAATCCTCCTGCTTCAATAGCATGAAGTTTAATTCTATCAAATGGTTTAGTTGGATCAAGATAAAGTGGTTCATTTCCACAACCAATATCTATTTTATTCCAAAACTCTTTATTATCAGGTTTAAGTAACTTTACTTTATTCCAGAAATCTTTATCATTAGGATCAATAATATTAGCAGCTAATTCTTTCTCTAATTCAGCTACTGAATTTCTTATTTCTTTAATTCTTGCTTCTCTAACTTCTGAATCTAATAGTTTTATTTCAGGAGCAAATTCATTAAGTCCTGTAATATATCTTATTACACCATTAAGTTCTAAACATGCAAGTTGTTCATTATGAGTTACTCCATCAAAGAGACTCATTCCATATTCCTCTAACCCCATGTTAGTGGCTTGTTTGTCAAAATAAGGTCTAACAGCAATATTTGTTTTTTTAATGCTGCCTACCCCTACTTCTACCATTGTAAAATCTGTTGTTTCCATTTTTGTTGGTTTTTATTTTTGTTGGTTATTAAATTTAAGAAAAAAGGGGGCAGTTTTCCACCCCCTGTTTTCATATGATGGATTAGAACGAGCCACCTGTTACTGGGTTTCTCATAACAATCTTTAATACTTTAGTAGGGTCTTTTACCCAAATTGCAGGCATTGTTTGAGACATCATTACACGGTATCCATTGAACTGACCAGAAGACTGGAACCCTTGAGTACGTCCCATGTAGTCCATAGTACCATTTTGATACCACCACTTCAATTGATTATCCCAAGACAATTTTAATAAGTAGATATTGTCATTAGTGTTATCAGTGATATCAAAGATAATGAATGAATAAGAAGATAATGGGAAACCATCAATGATTGGGTTCTCAATGTCATTTGTATGAATGTTGTCAAATGCAGGGTTCAATACAAACTTAACATTTGCCAAGAATGGAATTACATATGAAGTATAAGCAAATCCAAAGTTCAAGTCCATACCTTTACCAGTAATAGCACCGATATCAGCAGCTTGAATTAAAAGACCTGAAGCAACAGCTTCTTTCTTAATAGCCTCATTTACCATTCTCATTCCACCCATACCTGTTTGAACGATTAAAGATCTCTTTGGATCTGGACCTTGGAATTCAACTTTACCATTGAAGAAGTTGTAGATTTCTCCACGGAACAAATCAAGAGTAAAGTTATTTTTGTTGTATACTCTTTTGAAAGAGTTATCCAACTGTCTCCAAAGACCGACAGATAATCTAATATCATCTGGACCATCTTGACGAACTCTACCTCCTTGTCCCCACATTAAGTAAGTCTCAATGTCAGTTGCAACTTTTGTCAAGTGAGCAGCTTCCATTTGAGTTAAGAATGTTCTAGATAAGTCACCGTTGTCAAATGCACGTTTAACTTTATCTTTACCCATAACTTTGATCATATCTTCTAATGAAGAGATAGAAGGATCATTGTTAGTATTAAAACTTCTCCAGATCTCAGTTACAGGAACTGTACCATCTGCATTCATTCCACCTTTGATCATCAAGTCTGCACGAGATGAGATAGAATAATGTACGTGAGCTTCTGCACCTCCTACAAAGTTGTAGAATTCACGAAAACCAGTTCTTGTAGTAATATCAGAGAATCTTTCTCCATACTCACCACGAGCAGAACCTTTACGGAAGATTTTAGTACCATTTGTTAAATACTTATTGTCTAAGTATTTAAAGTTATCGTTGTTTACCAACTGTACAGTATAGATGAAACCATCTCCTATAGGTAGGATATCTTCATCAGTAATGTACATCTCGACTCCGTTATATTTGTCATAAGTGATGATATCACCATGTCCAAATTCACGTCTGCTTAATTTGATACGAAAAGTAGAACCATCTGTACCTTTATAAGAAATGTTTGGTTCAATGTCTTCAACAATGTAAGGAAGATCTACAGATACAGGAGTCTGCCATCTGTACTCTCCACGAGCATTGTCAACCATGATTACATTCTTGCCACCAAATGAAGACATTTGATAAAGTGGCATTTCAACTTTTTGAGCCATAGCCCAAAGGTCAACTGGACCCAAATCCATGGGTTCAGCATCTTTCAGCATGTTAACCAGGTGGTAAGAATCCACATGGGAACTTGCTTGGTAGGCGGTATCTCGTAGGAATATACCATTGTTTAAAACTGGAGTTGCCATTTTTTATTTATTTTTAATTGTTACTATTTATTAAAATCTTCTAAACATATTAGATTTAGAAAGTTTTCTTGGTTCAGACCTAGAATCTGATGGTCTTCTAGGTTCATCATCATACTGGTTATTGATAGAAGAAGTTATTTTTCTTGACTCTTCAGTCTTTAACTGTCTAACGGTTTTTTCTACTGCTTGCCTACTTCCTTGTTCTCTTACTCTATTTTTATATCCATTTGGATCTGCAAGTAACCAAAGTGCCTCAGCAATAAGATCATGTCTTGGTTCTACAAACTGATACTTCTCTAGTAAGTGACCAAGTAGGTTGGTTGGTTTTCCTGAAATAGAAGGATAGTTTGGTTGCACTAGTCCGGAGAATAATAAACCTTGAACTTTTTTATCCAATCTAATTCCACCAATTGTACCATTAGCTAATGTTTTATAAACATTTTCTTGGTATGCTCTTGCTTGTCGTGCTTGTAGTTCTTTCTTTTCTTCTTGTTCTGCAAGTTCTCTATTAATGATTTCTTCTTGCATTGCATCTAACTTAGGCTTAAATTGATTTGCTTTTTGTTCAAGTCTATTAAGATCTTTCCAGTCTTGAACTTCTGCTTCAATTTCTTCAGGAGTACCAAATCCAGTTGCATATAAATATTGTCTTGCAATTTCTGCTTGATCATATTCATCAGTTGGATCCAGTTGTCTCATCTCCTCTACATGAGCAAGAGTTTTAAATAAACCTTTAAGATCTTGTCCACCATCAGCTACATACTTAGCAGCAACTTGAAGTTCTTCAGGAAGTGCATTAAAGAATTCTCTTGGAGTATTTTGTCTAATTTCATTTTCTCTTTCCTGAAAGTTTGCTTCAAATAACTCTCTAAAATCTTTAGTAGTATATTCCTCTAATGGTTTATCATCATCAAAAGGAATAAGACTACCTTCCTCAATCATTTTAGTTGCTAAATCATAGAGACCAGACTTATCAACTTTAGGTCTTCCCTTATTACCAGCATCTTCTTCCTGAGTAATAAGTTCATTAAGTTCATTAATTGTCTGTTCAATTTCTACTTCTTTAGTTTCATTAGAATCTTTTGTTGCAGTTTTTTCAGGTTCATCTGATTTGTCAAAGAACGATGTGTCTACTTTTTTCTCACTAGAGAAAACAGTTTTAGGTTTAGTATCTCCAGCATCTGATGGAAGCATTACATTTTCTGCTCCCGGCATTCCAAAGATCTCATCAATATTTACATCTACTTGTTCTACCGTTGTAGAATCTTGTACCTGATCTTCAGGCTTTTTGTTGGTTGTTTCCATTCTGTTGGTTTTTGTTTATAGTTTAATATACAAAATAAATTTTAAAAATTTAAAACCCTAGAAAAAATAAATTGTAATATATAGCTAACTTATTTTTCTTTCTTTGATTTTAGATCATATTTATTTTTGTTTTCCTGTGCAATTTGTAATTGTTTCTCTGCAATCTCTTTATCAGTCTGCAATCTTTCACGTTCTAATTGAGTTTTTTGATTTTCAATTACCATTCTATTAGATTCTTTTTCTCTTTGAAGTCCAGCTTGATCTTGATATTGTTCAGTATCCCGGATGTCTTTCATTGCTTCTCTAAAGTCTGACTCTTGATTTTGATTAATATCAACCATAGAACCATAACCAGCAGCTCTGATTTCTGCAACAAGAATGTCTCTTTGTCTATCTTTTTCTTTTTCAGCTGCTGTAGAATCAATCTTCATTTGTTCAATTTCTTGTTGTTTTTGAAGTTGTTCTTGTTGCATTTGTTGTTGTTGTTGCATTTCTTGTTGTTTTATTTGCTGTTGTTTTTGTTCAGAATTTTTAAGAACAACATTAAGAGATGCAATAGAGTCAGACTGAATAATCTTACCAAGATCATAGATAGATGCTCCGGTAGTATTATTTTGAACAGCCATTTGTTTTAACTGTTCTAAAATAGCTCTATGGTTTGCATTAGTACTTATAGCAATATTTAAATCTCTAAGTAAAAGATCAGTACCATTAATTTCAAAGTTTACTTTCTCATCAGCAGATGTTAAATAAGTTAATCGTGCAGATGGTTTTGTAGAATGATAGAACTGAGCTAAATCAGTTCTCATCTCATGAACTCTTGGCATTAAATAATCACAGTGTTGTATAAAGTATATTTCTGTTTGTGCATATGATGCCTGCATTGCTTGCTCTACACCAGTAGCAGTTGTCTGAGATAACTGTTGACCCATCCTTTGAGGATTCACACCAATGACTTCATAAGCTTGTTGTTTAAAGTAGTTAGCCAACTGTATTCTTGACATTAATCTTTCTGTCTGAGATAAATCTAGTTTTTGAAAGTGAGAGAAGTTTAATGCATTTTCAGTGTTTGTAATAGATGTATCTAAAGGAAGCATCTGGAAATTCTTCATTGCCACATAAGCTTTAGCCAAGTTTCCTTTCCCCCAGTCTTCTCCTAATGAATGTCTTGGTAATGAGTTTTGATCAAGCATAATAATAGTACCTAACTCATCTACTAGTATATCAGCTATTTGATTATTGACAATGTTATATCCAATCTGGTATGGTTTCATTAAGTCAATAAGTGCAGTTGATTTTGTATTTCTATCTGAGAATACAGAACCTTCTACTGGTAGTTTGCAACCATACAAACTAGCATCACCTTTAAATTGAAACTTAAGTGGTCCAATATGATTTCTTTGGATACCAATATAGATAGGAGAAAATCCACCTGGATTATTCATACCCCAAAATGATGGAATGTTTGGTCCAATTTTTACACCTCCCCAAACTTCATTAATCCAGATCCAATCTACATGTTCTCCATAAAGCAAATTGTCTTTGTTTTTATTTTTAAATAATCTAGTGTCATAAATAGGTTTATCAGTAATTTGATAATCTTCAGTAACAATATCATTTGTTACTTCACCTTCTTCAGTAATTTTAGTAAGATGTCCAACTTTACGTTGAGATTTCCAATAACAAGTTGTTACTCTAAGTAAATATGCTGTACCTTGATCATAGTAATCTTCACCTTCTGCAATAATCTGACTTATAACATCTGATCCATCAAGTACATTTCCTGCCATAAATGATGTATACTGTCTATATCCAAGTGATGGCATATTAGTATTCCATTCATGAGATTTAGTACCATCATAAAAAGAACCATCATTCTGAAGACCACCTATATTATATCCTGCAGATCTGATAGGATAAACTGATTCAAGTGCTTTATGTTGTTCTTCAGTTAAGATATGACCAAACTTATCTATAACATCAGATACTGTATACATATCAGTTTTACCTATCCAGTTACCCTGAGATGTGTATCTTATATCCGGAGATTTGTGATAGAAAGTAAGTACAGGATTCCACAACTCTACTTCATAGTCATCTTCCATCATCTTAAAATGCCAGAACTCTCTGTCTGTAATAAGCATGTCACGGAAAGCTCTTTCTTCTAATTCATCCATTCTAAATCTTTCAACATCCACTTTATGTTGATGTTCAGCCCATTGTTCTACCATAGAACGGTAATCTTTCTTAAAGAACTGTTCAATTTCAGGTAATGACTTTAAATTTTCTGGTTGTAATTGTTGTGTTGCTTCTTCAGAGTTAGGATCCAAACCCTGTTCTAACATTGCTGCTAACATTTTAGTTGCAGCATCTGCCATTAATGTTTGTTCAACTTGTGCTCTTTTTTGTTCAAGCATCTCATTATATGAGAAATCATCAATAGCTCTATAAGTTAATCTAGTAGATCTTTTTGCAAACTCTGCTGTAAGAACATTAATTACATTGGGAATAATAGGATAAAACTTTAGTTCTAGTGCAGATACATCTTCTTTTGTAAGTAACTCAATTACATCTCTGTATTCGTTATCTTCCTCAATTATATAGTCTGTTCTATCTATTACACCTTTAGCTAGTTTGTAATTTTTCATAAATCTTCTGGCATTTCTACGGATCTGTTTCAATCCTTGCCACTCTAACCAATCAAGATTCCATGCTGCCCACTCTTCTGTTTTATCTTTTTTTGGTAAAAACTGTAATGGTTGAGTTATACTACCTAACCGGTTTTGTTCAGTCTTAGCACCTTTTTTAAGTTGTAATGCGTTGTATATTTGCATAACTCTTTATTTAATATTTTTAAATGCAGATTTTCTAAATCCACTCATAGTATTTTTCATACCAGTTCCCATATGTCTAAACGGACTCTTATTTAATTTAAACAAATTTTCTGACTTTTGCAAGTTTTTGGCTACATCATCCATAATTGTTCTCTTAGTATATCCTCTATTTGATTCTTGAATTTTCATAAATGAAACTAAGGCAGCAAAAGAAACTAGTCTATCCACGTTGACTCCATCTGCATATTCTCTCATTTCTTTAATAAGCATTGGATCTGGAATTCTTTCTATACCATAAGTTGTTCTTACAACTGTGCCATCAGATTTAAGTTCTTGGTCAAGTTCTTCTTTAGTATATTCTATAGCATAACTTAGAAGATGTGCTTTAAATAAAGTTCCTGTATTTTTCCATCCATATTCTTGAAATACATTGTTATTAGAACCAAGATCTTTTAAGAACATAATTTGACTCTTTGGTACAAGATATCTTTGTTTTCTTCTTTGAATCATATATTGAATAAACAAAGAAATGTTATTCTCTACAAGAGCCCATGCATTATACCACTCAATAATTAATTCAAGTTGATGGTGAGTTTTATTTATATCATCATATCTACCACACCATGCTGCTACTATTTTACCCTGTTCTATATAAGTTTCAGTTTCTGAACCGGTATGTTTGGTTACTTCAATAGGAGACTTCATTATATAGATAGAACAAAGTGATTCTGAAGTGGTTGTTTTACCTTCACCTACTGGGTCAATAGATGCATAATACATTCCAAATGTAGGATCTGCTACTGGTCTTTCCCATACAACAAGACAGCCTGTTTTATCTTCTGTCTTTTTATTGATTGGAAATTCCATGATTGGTCTTTTATTGCTTTTAGTAACTACCGGTTTTCCATCTATATCAGTAGATATATCTAAATATTCATAACCATATTCTTTTTCTTCTATTCTTCTTTCTTGTGCAGCAAGAAGATGTGGTGGAAATACAGATACAGTTCTATATGCAAATGCTTCTTTTATATTTCTGGGATGCTGAGATATCCTTAACTGGTAGTCTTCTGGAGATAGTTCTTCTTTCCATTGTTTAAATTGTTTTTCAAGAGCATTTAATGCTTCTTCTACAAGTGAATTACCAAATTCATCAATATATGGAGGCATAGACCATTGTTCAGGAATAAATAAACCTGACAAACCTGTAGTACCTTTTTCATCAATAAGATCTGTTTCTACTGCATAAATGTCCTTAGATAAAGGATTCATTACCATATCCTTTAAAGGATTACACTGAGATAAGTCACCTACAGATCCTGCAGCAATAAACATTCCTGTAGTTATTAAACCAGATCTCATTGCAGGTCTCATATACTCATAAGTCTGATCCATCTTAGGAGCAATTCCAGCCTCTTCATGAAAGAAGTATTTAACCGGACCCCCTACACCATTTGTTGGATCTTTTTCAAATGACATACCTTGTATAGTACCTTTAAGACCAACTTCTGTTTTTCTATCTCCTTTTCTTACTTCAATTTTTTGTTGCCACATCATCACTTTGTCTGGTGACATAGAACGATACCATGCAGTATGTTCATTTAAGAAAGCAGCATATTCTTGTAAGAATTTCCAAGATCCTTTCTCATTGATATAATCTTTAAGACTGGCTCCCATTTTTAAAGTGACCCCTGCTTCAAACCATTGTTGGTTTATAAACTTACCCATGTGGTAGTATGAAGAAGCTATCTGTCTTTTTTTAAGTACAGCTACATGTTTATAATTAAGTTCTGCTAAAAGTTCATATAGAGCTAAATGATACTGAGCATCTCTAATTTTAGCAAAACCAAATTGTTGAATTTCTTTGTCAAAGATTGGTAAAAAATTTAACCACATGTAATATTCTCTACATACAAACCATGTGTTATCATTATCTTTTACTAGAATACCTTTACGGCATTTAGTTTTTTGATCATCCCAATAGTTTATGTAATCTCTTGATTTGTAGGGAGCTGTACAATATACTCCATCTTTTTTAAATTTGATTGACTCCGAAATAAATATTTCACTGGTAATTTTATTAAAGTTATATTTACCAGGTTCTTTAAATTGTTTCCTAATAAACTCAGTGAAGTCCTCTCTGGATTCAAAACTTGTAGTTGTCCATTTTCCATTTTCATAGGTTGGTATGTCTTGATAAATTTCACTCATTACATATCATATGCTAGTCCTTGTCCACCTCTTACTCTAGAAGATTGTTCTTCTTGAAGATCTTTATAAGCACCTTTAAAAGATGTTCTAATTGCTTCATAATTTTTAGCTGCAGCAATTAAAGAATTCATATTACCATCTCTACCATGTGTGATAGGAGTTGTCTCCATATATCTTGCTAATCTATCTAACATAGATGAAATACCTTTATATGCTCTTGATGTTGGAGTCTCATACATTCTTTGACAAAACTGTAAAGCTGTATATATTGTATCATCTTCAGTAGAAAACTCTGCTTCAATTTGTTCTAATATCATTTGCTCTTTATCTGTATCTGGAGTAAAGAAAAAAGGATTCATATCTGGATTAGGACAGCACATATAAAATAAATACATATAAACTTTAAGATAGTCATCTGGATATTCTACCATTACATCTTTAAGAGCTTTTAATGTATAACAATGTTCAGTAGGTATTACTACTCCATTTTGAACATCAAATAGTTTGGTTAAAATCATTTCTTTTTAATTTTATGTCTGTTATCACTAAGGTAGTGAATAATTGCCATTACTTCATCTACTAAATAAGGTACTGAAATTGGTATAACTTCTTTTACAATAGGATCTCCATTCTCATCTTTTTTACTTACAGGATAACCCCAGTCATCTTCTTTTTCTACTTCAAATGTAACATGATGTATAATTATTCTACCTGGTTTTAGTTTAGGATTATGCTTAAGTATAATATACATATAAATACTCAATTGTAAAGCATAATGATAAAAATGACAATCATCAAGACTATCTACAGGAAGAGCCATTTTTTCAGATTTACCTTCCCAGTCTACATAAGATTCTTTCTTTATTTCTTTATTAGTCTTATAGTCAATGATATTTACTTTACCATTGACTACTTCAACTAAATCTGATTGACCACAGATTCCTGCTGATCTTAAATAGACCATATGTTCTGGATACACGCCTGGTTCTAGTTTTTGATTTGGAGCAAGTTTTACACCTTCTTGAACTTCAGAAGGTTTAAATATAGGAATTGTTACTCCTTCTCTTTCTATTGAAGCTAAAGAACATAAATCACTCTCTCTTTGGTTATGATACCATGTACCAAGATTAGTAGATCTAGTAGATTCATTATTCCATATTTGCTGTATAATTACAGGATCAACTCCAGACCATTTAGACTTCTTACTCTTACTTACTTTTTCTGCTACTTTCTTAGCATCAAAAGGTTTTTTAAAATGAGAAACAAGTGTAGTTACACTTATCCAATCAATATTACTGTCATCAGTACTTTTGTAACTATGATTATCTGCATTAAATATTATCATTATTCTTGTCTAAGTTATCTAATTTATCTTCCTCCTCTACTGTAGCAATAGCATCCCATTTACCTAATGGACAATCAGAGGCTAAGGATCTAGTTTTAAAATTTAGTGAGCATCCACATTCATTACAACAAGGAGCTGTTCCTTTTACAGCACATTTCTTTCCTTTACTTGAACATTCATCACAGATAGAATAACGGAGTCTTGCTATTTCTTCTACTGTTTCATCTCTAATAATACTATTAGTTATTCCTTCTAGAATCTGTTTTCTGTTTTGCCAAATCAGTTTTAGTGTATTTTTCATCTTTAAAAGTTTTACGTTTTAATAGTTCTTCTTCTGCTTTTACATGAATTTTATTTAAAAGTTCTAGTTTCTCTTCTACACTCTTTTTATTATGATAAGCACCGAAAGTAGAGGTATCATGATTATCTAGAACTTTTTCATAATGGGGTATTGCTTTTTTTACTTTCTGTATCTTAAGCACAAAGTGACCAAGTCCATCTACATTTATTCTCAGATCTCCTAAGCTACTCATTTTTTTTCTTAATGTTTTGTAGTAGTCTTCAATTAAACTTTCTACAAGGTCTTCAGAAACATCAAATTGTTCTGTTATTTCTTTGTATAAACTACTTGCTTTCTTCGGTATCATGTCCTAAGAATTTATAGTCTAGTAATATAGAACCTTCTGTTTGAATTTTTAAGTTTGGATTTAGCATAATTAATTTTTTATTGCTAGGATCCTTTACCACGAGTCCACTTTTCTCAGCTTTATTTACACTGTTTCTTACAGTCTGTGGAGATTTAAATATCCAATCTTCTTCTGAAGATGCATCAAGACAAAAATTACTTAGTTCAATTGGTTGATTAAAACTAAGTAGTGTTAGACAGTCAAGATCAGATTCACTCATTGTTACACGATTAATGTAACAATGAGTTAGTATCTGAAATTTAACAATATCCCATTTGGGCATCTTTACCCTTTTCTGTACTTGATTTACAAGAGCCATTAACTTTTTCTTAATTTTTTACCTCTAGCAGGTGCTTGTGCTACAGGTCTTGGTGTTGGTACAGCTTGTTGTTGAAGATCTTCTCTTTCATCTTCTTCATCTAGATCTGGTTGAACAGAAGCCATCATATTTGCATACTGAAACTGCATACTAGCTCTTTGATATCTTGCTTGTTCTACTTCGGTAAGTAATTTTTCATACTTTGCTTGTGCTTCAAGATATGGGATAGATTTCTCATAAAATTCTTTCATCTCATCTCTTCTAGCTTCTAGTTGTTCTGGTGACAACTCTTCATTCATTTGTTGGTTTTCCATGATATATTAATTAAAGTTTAGACAAATATACAAGAAAAGTTTAAACTAGATATATTTAAACAAAAAAAAAATCCAGGCATACTACATACCTGGATCTCTATAAGTTAATTAATTTTACTAGTGCCTTCTTCTAGCACAGGCACCTACTCTACCTCCTCCACGACCACCACCCGTTCCTGATCTATATGGACTTCCACGTCTTTTTTTACCAGGAGGAGTTAATGAAACATCTGATTCTGTATTCATTCCAAAACTATCCATTGCCATACCAACATTAGCTTTTTTTAATGTTTTTGGTTTTATTCTACCATATGACATTTTTTTAGTTGTACCACCTACAGCCATTTTTTTTATGGATTTTACTTTTCCAAATTTATCTTTAAAATCACTAGTATTTTTATTTCTTAAGGATTTTATTTTATTTGCAGTTTTAATTTCTGCTTTAGTAATTCTACCATTTTGAGCTTTTGCCAAAGGTTTTTTAGTTGTTTTCATAGTTATCTATTTTTAATAGTAAAGTTTAAGATAGTCAATGCATAGAAATTTCTAGAAGGATCTATTTCAATTGAAAATACATCTACCATAGATAGTCTGCATCTAATGGTTACTGTCTTCCAATTTGGTTTGTGATTTTTCCAACTATTCCTGAATTTCATTTTGACAAAGATTTAAGCATTGCAATCATTTTTGGTTGAGGAGAAATATCACTCTTATCTTTTCTATAAGAATTGTGAGTATAAACTCCTGGTACAGCAGATAAAGCATTTTTAGAAACACTCCACATGTCTGCTTCTTTGTAATCCAAAGGAATACCGTGTACCTTATTCCAGTAAATAAGCAACTGACATACTGATTCTATCTGTGCATCTGTATATGCATGATAATAAGTATGTCCTTTGTAAGGTTTTTCAAGCGTACACACTTGATCAAGTGGAATTTCTCTGTTAACATAGTTATAGAACTTGTCACCTTTTTTGGTAAGAGGTCCCCAGTTACAGATTTCTATACCAATTGCAAGTGGATCAATTGATCTGTATGGTAATGCATTTGCACGGAATACATCAGGTTTAATACCTAAATGATATGCCCATTTTTTAGATGAGAATGCTTGAGCAATCTCTCCATCAAATGTATCTTTTGATAATCCTTTTCCAGATATAACTACACATGTAGCAATTCTTCCTCTGTCATCATTGTCCCACATTTTAATAGTACCAGGAGCAGATGAATTGCCTGCAGTGTGATGTAGTACTATCTGTAATTTTTTGGTTTCCTCATTTACATACTGTTTTTCTGAAAGAGGTACCTGTTTAATTTTGGATAGATCTAATGTACTCATTTTTTCTTGTTAAACTTTCTTTTCATAATATTTGCTATAAATGTGCCCCATCTTTTAAGTACATTGTTTTTAGCATCTACTACTATATCAGTTCCTTCTTCTGTTTTGGTAACTGTAATATCTAGTTTCTCTCCATCATATTTGAACTCTTTCTTAGTCTCATCTATATGGAGTTCAGCATCTACTTTAGGAGTATCTACAACTACATTTACTTTTTTACCTTGTTTCTTAGCTTTAACTTTTACTTTTTTAGTTTCTATACCAATTTCAAAGTCTTCTACTTTTTTTGCTTTTTTAGCCATTGTTGATTATTTTGGGGTTTCTATTTCTTTACTATCTTCTACTGTTAATTGAGATAAAGTAGCTGCAACTGTTCCTGCTGTTGCTAAATAACCAGCTACTGTTACTACTGCTGCTGGTAATGCAATTGGAGCAGCAATAATAACTCCTGCTGCTGCACCCACTGCAATTGCAATTTGTTGTACTTTCTTCCAAAACTTTGGAGTTTTAGCATTCCATCTTTTCTTTATATTAGTCATGTCTATTGTTTAGTATAAATAGTTTTACTGCTTCTGATAGTTCACTTACATTCTTTGCTAAGTTTTTAATTTCAAGCTGTGTAAGTTCTTGTAATGCTTGATATTTTATTTGATTTTCTTGTTGGACTAATTCTATTTTACCTTTTAATTTACCTAATTCTTCTGTATTTTTTCTAACATCAGAGTGTATTATTTTTAAAAAGTATCCAAATATAGCCAAAACTGTACTAGCTATAAAAATAACAATTGTAATTATCCAACTTTCCATTTGTTTTAATTTTACTTTGGTTTTAGATTACAGGTAATTAATAATTTACCTTCTGTTTCTTCTGGAAGTACCCAGCTAAAAGTTTCTTCAGGATAGTAATCATTAAAATCTCCAGCATCCATAGTTATTGTTATACCTGGACTTATCTCTGCAGAACTTCCACCAAAAACTAATGTCCATTTTCCACTTATACATGTAAAAGAAATAGATAAGCACGATACTTCCAAACCACCTGATTCAGTTGCTAGAACTATTTGAGGTGTAATAGCTCTTGGAGTACTATTATTTACTATTGAACCTAAAGCTTGTAAAACTTTTAATTGAAAGGGAAAGTTATTTCCTTTATTTCCACTGTTTTTTAAATTGCCTATGCTGTTTGACATGTCTTGAGTTTTATTTAACAATTTTTACAATTAAGTCTGTATCACCAGAAAGTGATACATAAAATTCTCCTTTTTTTAATCCTGCATTAACAGCTGCTGCATTATTTGGATAAACTTTTTTTGCAGTAGCTACACCAAAATCACGTAAGAATTTTTGTACTGATCTGTTTTGATACTGATACATCTGAGTAAGTTTAGAAGAGTACTCAGGCATTGTAGATTGTGCATTATCTACATTTTCGTATTCTGGGTAGGGTACCATAATAATTAATAAAATATTTAATATACATTATAATATACAAAAAAATTTTAAAACTAAAATATTAATCCTATAAAAAAAGCTATAAATAACATAAGGATTATAGTTATGTTAGAATATTTTTTACTTTCAGGATCATCTTCCCATACATTATACATTTTATTATATACAGGTTTATTTAGTGTATTATTTACTAAAAGTAAAAATCCTATAAGTAATAATGCAACTATAATAGTTATAATTTTTGTGATCATAATGTATCAATTCTTTTTTGTAAATATACTAAAGCCTTTTGTAGATCTTCTTTT
>Ga0194130_10000716_pt1 | contig 58897 bp, 68 predicted proteins | sample TA2KigsurfametaG_FD_160084 | JGI IMG/M metagenome (GOLD analysis project Ga0194130, IMG submission 160084) | Freshwater microbial communities from Lake Tanganyika, Tanzania - TA2015050 Kigoma 12 surface | ecosystem: Environmental > Aquatic > Freshwater > Lake | place: Tanzania: Lake Tanganyika...
CCACACAAATGGGGATTTCTTAATATTGTCTTTTTATTTATGTAACAAAAAGTTACAATTATATGATATTCATCATTTTTAGATATCTACGATATGCAGCATATCTACCAAGTTTGGGTTGGTCTTTGACCCCAAGTTGATGACAGATTTCACAATAACACAAAAACTCGTACCATGGGGTAGTTGGGTCTAACACATGATATGGGTATTGTTTAGAGTTTTCCACCTACTGTTCCCTCGTATGTTGTGGTAGCAATCCAGCCTTCTTGGCATCCTTTAAGGTAAAATCTGGTTGCATCAATACAAGTGTTTCTGTGTAATGAGGTGACGAGTTCTTTACCTTTTTTGGAATAAGACCTATAACTTTTCCAACGAGTTTCTTCAACACGGAAAGCATCATCAATCCAGTCTACTTCAGCTATTTCGGGGTGGTCGTTTGGGTGGTTCATTCAAACTCTCCAGTGCGGTTTTTGATTGTGCCTGAGCGATATACGCCCTCAATTCGGGTGTCTCCACCCATTCCCAGATTGTGCCGTCTTTCTGAGTATAACTTTTCGGAATAGTTTGAATTTTCATAGATTTCTACCTCAACTTTGATTTCTCGATCATTCCAGTGTCTCATCACACCAGCAACAATGAATGCGTTGGTGATAAGATATGTAGCAAAGATAAGAGTGCGAATGATTGCAACCTTATCTGCTTCGTGGTCTTTATTGCTTGCTTTTTGCCCCAGTGACTTCGCCCACCAACGCCATATCATTCGTAGTTGCGACATAATCAGTTACTTTGTATCGTGTGATGTGTTTGTGATAGTGGTCGTAGCATTGAAACCAACAAGTTTTCTTGTCGTTGCCATCCTTGTATTCTAAGCGAATAGGGAATCCAGTGTGAGGAAACTTGTCAACATCATTACTAAATTGGATCGAGGAGGTCTTTGATTGGATTTGTGTCTTTGACTGGGATTTGGTCTTTTGAGTTACTGTACGTGGTGTGGCGGATTTGGTCAGTTTCTCCCATTTCGTGTCGGTCTCTACCTTTGTTGCGATAGGGATTGTTTTCGTCTGCTGCTGTTTCGCAGGCGTCGTAGAAGCTTTTTTCGGCATAACCACAGGCTACCATGTAGGATTTAAAGAGTTGCAGAATTTCATGTGCATCAAGGTCTTCGCATTTAGATTGAACGATAATCTCTTGTTGAGGGTATCGTTCACCTAAGAATGTGTTGCCCTCGTATTGATAGACAAACTTGTGTAGGGTCATTCTAGTGTAATTGCAGTGCGTGGTGTTTTCGGTGTGCGGCGGATAGATGATGCTTTGAATATTTTAGCAAAGGAAGAGTCCCATACAAGTTCTTCATCTGCCTCTGTCAACGGACCCCAACGGGAGGTAGCAAGTGCTGATTTGAGTAGTGTTTTAATAAGGTCAATCATCTTCCTGTCACATCGGTGTGCTCCTGTAGTATACCATATCTGAAGTGCAAACGCAAGCGGGGCCAATCTTCCCATTTACCTTTCCACTCAGCAGGATATACTTCAATATACTTTGTGATGTAGTGTGGTTGATACTTACCATGCTTTCCAGTTGGAATATATTCATGGTTTCCCCATTTGATATTAGGATTATACTTTGGATCTCCTTCTTCATATACTTCAAAGGTGTGACAACCAATATAACTTGGATACCACAACTGACCTGCTGGATCTAACCAATAGTCAGTCATTGTGCCACCAATACCATCTTCAATGTCTTTGGTTTGACACACCGTATTTGTAAACTGCTCGCCCAAATCATATGATGAGCGGAAATAGTCGAACATGCCCATTATACATCCCACTCCCTGGCTTCCCAATCCATCAAGCACATGTTAGTTTGCTCCTTGTCAGTGTAGTTATCGTAGGCATATTGACGACACTCTTCTTCGGTGCCCTCAAATAGCATTTCATACATTTTGTGGTCTCCATCATAACTAATATTATATAGACCCCACTCATCGTAGCAGTCAGGAAAGAATGGCATTATACCCACCCCGCAAAACTAAAGATGTATGATAGTCCCCATTCTAACGTATGTGGTGGCAATTCGTCAATATGCTCAAATGCAAGACGCCTTGCATGTAGAATACGATCTTTACCTACAGCAATCAAATTAGCTTTAGATCCTTTGAGAAACTCATTGAAATCTTCTTGATTATTTTGTTTCGCACCAGAGATATACAATCGTCTCATTTCAGTGAAGAGTTCCGCAGTTTCAGGTGCAAATGTAACCACTTTATCTCCTACAGGTATTTCCATACGCTTCATACATCCCATAGAGAACTTCATCGCATCTCTGACTTCATCAACAGTCAATGTATCATCATCTCCAGCACGATAGGTGTGTTGAATAATACCATTCGTACATTCAATCACTCGCAACAGAGCAATCTTATCTTTTTCTACATCGGGCAGAGCTTCAAATCTCGTTGTCCAGTCAATCATTGTTCCCATACCATTTGATGTGATAGTTTGTCTCTTAACTTATTAATTCTTTTATCATCATACTGCTGAAAGTTTCCTTTCTTCTCTATTTTCTTATAATAATGTAAAGCATTAATAATTATACCATACTCTTCCATCGTTATATCTAGTTTCATACTGATAGTTGAATAATTTTAGATGTATCAATAACAGCAAAAAATGCCTGTAGCACAATAACATCCCAGGTTTTGATTTCAATGGAGAACGGAACCATTACTAAACCACCAATCAAACGAAACCAGCAGCCAGTTTTCATGTCACCATATAAAAGAATAAAGTATCCTATTATGAGTAGAATGCTTCCAATAATACGAAGAGATGTTGGTGTTAATTTCATCACATTTTCATTTTTAATACTTGTGCCGTTACTTCTTGTTGTTTCATATACAACTTTAACATACCTTTGAGTGAAAGTTGTAGTTCCTCTACATTCTCACAATTATCAATATTTCTTGCTAATTTTTCATACTCAAACATCTTTGATGGACTTATGAGTATAATATCATCTGGATTTCCTATCATTTTTTATAAAACTCTATTTTAAGTTGAGTAATGAGTAAATCAAGTTTATCTTCAATACGAGTAAGTCGTTCCTTAATAGTATCCATACGATACTCATCAATTACTTGTTTTTTTACTGAATAAGGATTAATCATAGGTAATAAGGTTGTTGAGGGTCTCGGGTCCACAGTTTAGTATATACTAGCCATGCTTCTTGTTTGTTATCCATTTCAGCAGACCAGTGCATACCATTCTCATCAATAGCATCAAGGTAATGAATACCTTTGCGGTCATCAATCACACGAGTGACTGATACAAACTTTACTTTTTCAATAGTCATACGCCGTCTCCTGTTTCATTCCATGGATAGATAGGGAAATCCTCATCGTCAAAAGTAAAGTATTCGTAGATTTGAGACATCACTGCCTCTTCAATGTGCTCTATTATAGCACCTTCGGCAGGATTTTCAACATGCTTGTGTGCCCGTGCATACCCACGACGCACACCCTCTTCAATCGCTTGCTCTAAGATAACACGGATTTTAGGTTTCATAATACCTCCCATTCAGTTTCCCAGTGACAATCATCACTTACATTGACCCAGAAGAAGTATTTGCCATTCTCAGAAGCGAGAAACAGCATACCATCTCCTTTGTCCTGCTCAACAACACAGATAGGATTACCATCCATCATGTTAGCAAGGCGATTCTTTGCCTTGCTGGATTTAGGTTTTACAGTGACTCGTCTCATTGTTTTATGTATTTGAATACAATATAGCACCGCTCAACGGTGGTGTCAAGCGGTGTTTCATAAGCATTGCTTATCGTTTTTTCTTTTTCTTTTTCTTTGGTTCTTTATGGTCTAGAACCTCAATGTGGCTTAAAAAATGACCACCACGCTCAAACCACCTACGCTGTACATCTTCATAATTATCAAAGATAACAAATTCGCCAGTGCTCGATACTAATTTATAATCGTGACGAAGATAGGGTTCGTCAGATGTTTGTGTGAAGTAACGTGGGTCGGATTTATCAATGAGTTGTGTCATAATGTAAAAAATACTGAAAAATCTGTTAACTCTTCCAATTTATTTACTGATACAGATAATTTAACTTTGCCAGTTTTATTTACTATATCAGTCATTTTAGCATAACGCAAGCATTCGTATCCAGTAGCTCCTTCATGGTCATGTGCTACTAAAAAATCAAAACTATTTTCTGTATAGTTGCCAACTCCTTTATTTTTCTTTCTACGCAAATCTAATCGCCATGGATTTTGATTTTCTCCACGATTGTAATTAAATCTTTTTACCTGCACTTTTTTACCATTTGGCAAAATAAAATCAGCACCACTATCTAAATGATGCTCGGCAAGAGTATAACTACAATCTGGTGCCCAATCATAGTATTTGTATAAAAAATATGCTTCGCTTGATTTTCCTTTTGTGCGATGTTGAGTAGTCATGGGTATCTGCCAACAATCTCAACAGTATAACGAATCTGCCCACCAAATCCAGTGAATGATGAATCTATTTCAGCAGAGATACTAGCAACAGTTGCTCTACTATTTCCTACATCTTCTAATACTTTATTAAACTGCTGCTCTGCTGATGTTTGATTAGGGAGACAAAAGCTTTTAGTATTTGATGTAAATGTATTTGGATTGACACAGGTGATACCATTAGAAATATATGCTGGATTGAGATTCAGCACACTGCTATTAACATAACTACCAGATGGAATGTTAGTATCACCCATATTACCAAAACTGATTACATCTTGCCCTTCACCACCAGCAAGCTGCTCAATCAATCCACCTTCTTTTGGTTTCTTACCATATACTTCTTCAAACTTTTCAATCAATGGATTCATATTTTGATTCTCCTCTGCGATACCATTCTAAGTTGCGTGGTTTGAAATGTAATAGGTTGAAGCGAATCTCAAACTTTCTGTATCTGATTGAGATACCAAATAAGTCATGTGGACCGATGCCAAGCAGAATAGTTGGAAACCATTCAGTAGCAGGAAACTCATCCCATTGCACTACACAATCAATGAATGCAAACTTAGGATATGCTGAGAGCACTTGGAAATACCATTCGTGCCCATAATCTTCGTAGTAGACGTAATCAAAGAGTTTCATTTGTCTTTACCATTGAGAATCTTGTCAGCATCAGGGCGATAGAAATCCATTGGTTTATTCTTACCAAGCAACATCAGCACATATCCTTCAAAATCAGTAGAATCTGATTCGTAGATGACATGACCGAAGTTATTATCACTCTCGGTATAGTTACCAAGAAAGTCAGCAAAGGTTAGAAAGATTGCCATAGCACGAGCTTTGTCATGCTGAGTGATTGCAGTGTGTGGATGTGCCACAATACGAGTGATACAATCAAACAACTCTTCTTTGGTATAGGAGAATGCTTTGGCGTTTTCGTCAAGTTTGTAGGTCATCGTCAATCTTCTCAAATTCTTCAAATTGGTCAACAGATACTTCATGCTCACCGCCGACAAGATACCAGTGTTTGCCATCTTCTCGGATACCAAGATATTTCATCTGGTCTTCATCAAATACATTTTCTCTCATTGCTGCCTGAATCTTATAGTGAATAAGATCCGACTTACTTGGCGTCATCATTAACCCATTCCTCATAGCGTGTTTGGATTCTACCATCATTCAGAAAAATATTCAAGTGTCCTATGCTACCGTTTTCCAAATAGAATGCCATCCATACATGACGACCTTCTTCCATCACCTCATAGTGATACATTTTGATGTCATCAAGGACAAATTCATCTGGATTGTAAAGCTCTTTGTCAGTCATAATTAAGCAAAGTTGTAATGCACTCGGGTGTGGAATTCTTTGAAGCAACTCTTATTAGAAAGTTTCATCATCACGGGAGGAATATAATAGGCACATTCGGTAAAGAAATCTTCTCTGGAGAGAAACTTTAAACCATACAACATCCAAGTGCCAAACTCTTCATGAAACTTTCTCACAGCACGATATTGCTTGGAGTTGATAGGCACATAGCGATTGTCTTCAGTAAAGTCATCCCCATATGGTGATGCCTGTGTCATCATAATACAGGTAGTTTGACCTTCGCCAGTGCCGTAGTATTCACCAATCATATACACCCAGTATTCATTAACTGGGAATACATCACGACAATACTTCTGCTCATACTCTTCCATACAGGCATCAGCAACCAGTTGGAAGTTTTCTTTCTTCTTTGCCTCTAGTTCTGCTTTGAGTTGTTCCTTTTCTGTTTTAGCAAGCTCTTTGAGAGCATCGGAATACTGACCGATACCAGCAACAGCAGTTTGAATCACTTTAATCCTTTCGTCTTCAGAAAGTTTCTTCATACCTTCATCATTCTCCTTATAGAGTTTATCGAGTGCTTCCAATGCTTTGTTTTCTGCTTCTCGTTGTGCGGCAACTTCAAGCATTTCTTCGTGTGTCATGTGTCACCTCAAAACATACTGAGTTAAACTTTTGTTTTAGCACACCACGTAATTCAATCCTAGTGTGCTGTGAATGCACTTCTACATGCTCTACATAGTATTTGTCACCTACGATTAGGATACCAGTTGGGTCATCGTTGTTGCCCCATCTAACCTGCTCTGGTGAGCATCCTAGAAACTTTACTGTATCACCTGCTCTGATATCCATACGTTTTGCCCATCCTAGATTTGGCCACGTATCTCTATATATTTTATTGAGTTTTTCGTTGTCATAAAACATCGCATTACCTGAAACATTCCCATTCATCAATATATTTTTGTTTACACTCATTAAAGTTTTTCCCAGATAAACCATAATAAATGTCTCGCCCAGCAATATGTTCGAATATACCAATTTGCGAATAATTTCTATTATGAAAATAATCTGTCATAATGGCATTTTCGTAAGTTTCTTCTCGTCCTAGAGAATGAGACTGCAATAAGATATTAGCATCTTTTTTCACTCTTGTCCAGTAGTCAGTATCATAGATAGACCCAAACCTATAATGCATTGCCAAAGAAAGTTGATATGTCCAAAATTCTTTCCGATATAGATGATTACATTCAATATATGAAGTTACATTTCCCCTTTTTAAGTAGTCAGTAATTAATTCCGCTGCATAGTCATAATAATGTAAAGTCAGTGCTTGTAATGGCTCATGAAAAAATAATCGATTGCCATTGTAAGCACAAAACTTGTTGATAATTAATTTTTTAGAATACTTAGGAGTCCAATCAATTTGACCATTGATTTCATACCCCTCTAACTTTTTAATTACTTCTTCTTTAGTAATTAAATTTCTATCATAAAGATATCCACATTTTGTTTTATTTTCTTTTGGAAATGGTAATCCAAACTGCCACCCGTCTTCAGTAGCTCTATGAATAGTATATGTGGCATCTACGTCTAGACTGTTTTGTGTATATAAAACTGCCGAATTAACTGTATTCAAATAGACAGGATAGTATTCATCTTCTTCCGACCATCCAGTGCAATAAATGATAAAATTAAATTGTCTATTGTTAACTACAATGTATTGGTTATTGATTACTTCATGTGAATCAACTCTTTCTGGAATATACTCTACTAACTTTCTTTTTTCTAATTCATCATTTATAAATGAGTTGAATTTAATAGTATCGAATTGAAATGCAATATGATGCTCAAAGTTACTGTAAAACTCTTTGCCAACCCCCCAATTAATAAATTTTACTCCTGTTTTCAATGAGCAAATTCCTCTTTCACACAATTCAGCTGTGTTGATTTTCAACACTTTATTAATTAGTTTACCTATTCCAACTGTGGTAGACTCACCAACTTTAAGATGTGGAATATTAGGATCATAAAATATAGTTGGAGAGTGTCCCTCCGATATCAATCTAAGTGCTGTAATAATCGCAGATGTGCCTTTACCAACTATAGCTACTTTCATGAATTTTGATTATATGTGAGAGGGTGATACTTCAGATACTCAAAGAATGTCAGTTTCATTTCTTTCTGTGTCATGCCACAATGTTTAGCGGCAGCAGGAAGTGTCATAGTGCAGTTAAACAACCCTTCGTTTGCCTCTTTGACATTCTCTGGGGTTGTTTTGACTGGCACTTCATATAATGCTGCTTTATTGATTTTTAGTAGACTCATCTTTCATATTGTCAAGTGTGTCAAAGAGTTTGTCGATTGTCTTGAGTTTGTCGATGTCACACATCAACTCAGAAATACATTTAGCTACTACAGGTCGCTCATTTCGTGCTGCAAATGCAAGTGCATTACGCATTGCTGCTTGTGCTTCATCGAGCGATTCTTCTACTTGTTTGGATAATGCCATTAGTCAGATGCTCTCCATCGTGTAATTTTAGTGCGATTAGTTTGAAATTCTTCTACGTGTTGAAGAATACGATGTGCGGTTTCTCGCACAGTATCTTCATCACTGTTCCAATCAGATACTTCAGTCCAAACATAATAGATTTCATCAACGATAGAATCCATTAGTTTATCATAATGAGTCATTGAATTACCTCCAGTTTACGCTTGAGTGCCTGCTTACGCGCCTTCGCTTGACGCATCGCCTGAGGTTTCAGGGTGCGTTTGGCTTCCTTCTTAGAATGGTGCTGCCAGTTGGGCGTGGTCATCGGTCTGTTGCGTTTCCTAGCACTATATAGGAAAAAAGGGGGCGTGTCAAGCCCCCGCATTCCAATTTTTATTCAAATATATTTTGGATAGTATTACTTCCATAGTTTGATAATTAATCCAAGAAAATTTAATAGAAAAATTTTTGTAATTATCAACTGATAATTCATCTAAAAAATTAGAGTCATATATGTTTAGATACTGTAGTTTATGAAATAACAATGAAAATGTTTCCTCTTTTGTAGGGAATATTTCGAGAGAAAATTTCTTTGAATTAGGAAAAAATGTTATTGATACTTCACCGTCATCATCAATAATATTAAATATATCAATAAAATTTTTATAATGCAAAAAATAATCTGAGATTATATCACTTTTCAAATTTTTCAAAGATGTCAAAAAAGAAACATCTATTATTTGATTTTGATAATTAAAATGTATTGATAACAAATCAAAGATTGAATTATTATTGTTGCGTATTTCTTCGACTACCGAAGGCATCTTCAGTGTGTCAATTAAATACTTGAAATTACTATCATCAACCCCTAACAAATTTTTTGGTGAAATTCTATATTCAAATGAATGAATAACATTATTGCTATATTTAAATATATCAGAAAAACATTCCGATATATCAAATAAACTACTACCAGTAAAGGATAATAAATCTTGTATAGATTGTAAATGCTTTCTATTTTTATTGTGTGCTAGTATTTCCGTCCATCCATACGAATACATTTTTTTCAAATTACATGGATGAGATTTTGTCAAATTGTATTCTACAACTTCATATTTAAATAAATTCTTTTTATTTTCTTGTAGATGCACACTAGAAGAAAACTTTATAATTTGATTTAATGTGTTTTTTAAATCTAATGATTTTTCAAATGTTAACTTAATATTATTTTTAGAAAAACAATTCAATATTTTTCTATGAGACCCACTAGAATATTCCATACAAAAAAGTTATTCATTAGTTATATTAATACCAGTTGCGTAGTAAACTAAGTGTTGATAAAAGTAAAAATATTTTTCTTCATCTAATAGGTCGCCATAGTTGGGAAACCAATCCTCAAAAGCATTTTTAGCTTGCTCTTCAGTTTCAAAATAAACATAAGCATGACCAAACTGTTTTAGACAATTCAAGATATTAATGTCACATTTACCAAAGTAAAAATCCCATACTTCTTCTATCTTATCAGCATCATCGCAATCTGTCAAACCAACAGACTTGATAAACATAACTGGTTTTTCAGAATATTTTGATAACTGAAATAAGACATCAGATTCTATAAAGTATTCTTTAAAGTAATTCATGAATTTTCTCCATCAGTAAAGTAATCTTCAAATTTAGTCTCTAATTCTAGATCAGTTAGTAATTCTTGAACATCTTGCTCCACTTGCACATCATCTAAAGTTTTTTTAGTATGCTCAGCGACAGAATTAATGATATCTCCGATAGTAAAATTAATATTAAGAGCATTTAATGTGTTATTGATAGTCTCAATTTTATTATCTACATCCATAAGATACTGTTGCCAGCTAGATACAATTCTCTGTGTAGATAAAGAAACATCAGAAGAATCAAATTCTGGAAGAATATCTTGAATTTTAGTCGGAATAATATTTTCAATAGATAGAGAATTACTGTCTATATCAACAAAAGGTAATTTTAAGTTAGAAATCCCTTTCAACACTTCTAATTTTAGAGTGATTTCACTAAACTTCTTAATTACATTTTCAATACCAATTCCAGTTAGATTTTCGCGGAAACTCTCAAGAATATTTGGAGGAATAGTATTAGAGCTAAGTCTGTTAATTTCAGATAACATCTCAACTAACTGATATTTTGGCTCTGGACTTGGTGGCATTATTACATTGATAAAATCATTATTTTTCCACGCTTCTTGGTCCGTAATGTCTCTTAAAGATTGTCTGTATTCAGTCCACTTTTGCTTTTCCTCTTCCGAGAGAGGATAATCTGGCATCATTAAATAATCACTGTCTTTCAATAATTTATTTCTTGTCTCAAGTAAAGTATATTTGATATAAGAAAAATCTGATAGATAACCCAAAACTTTATCATATAGATTTTCAATTTTACTTATTTTAGTGCGAGTATAAAAATCTGCAAATATACTCACTAAATTATCTACCTCTTGAACAGAAGCAACATCAAAAAAGTATAATTTTTCTTCTGTTTCTCTCAAAGAAAAATTATATGTTTGTTTTTGGCGTTGACACATATATGTTTTGTCTTCAAACAAAACAAATTTAATCAATCTATCTTTATCAGTATTCCACATATCAGGAATAACAGATTCTAACTTAGTGATATCTTCATCACTAAGATCTAAATTACCACCTAAGTAATTAATGTTGTTTCTAACTCTATCTGCAGGATACAGTTTTCTCTGCAAATTGACAATTAATATCCTTTTAGGTTCAGTCATTTTTGATTACTCTTTATAAAAATATTTAGTATGCTTTTATCATATACCTTAGTCTAAAATAAGGCACTTGAATAGGTATATTCTCATTATTTCTAAAATAAAATCTTAAAGCCCCATCAAAAATAGGTCTAGATTGATTAGTCATTGTTAATTCAGTTGAGCTTATACTCATACCAGCTTGTGCCATGGTAAAACTACCACTAACGCCATCAGAACCACCACCAGATCCAATACCATCACCTTCGTTAGCTGTTTTTCCATTTCCAGCTTCAGCTGTGCTATTTAATGTCATACCATGTTTATGTGATCTTCCTCTTTCAGCTTCTGGCACACCTGCTGGACCTTCATCTAACGTCCCCTCCTCTGCCCCTGTTTCAGGGAACTCAGGATTTATTTTTGTGCTATAATCTCTACCCGAACTATTACATTTGTCCAAAACGGCTCGTCTTTCTTCATATCCCACAGAATATCCATAATGCTGGTGTGTTGGAGTTCTTGGTGTTGCTCCAGTAGTTCCACGAATGGTATATGTTACTGTACCACCAAACGTAGGTTGGACAAAAGATGAAATTTCTGTAAATCCAGAAGTTCTAAAAGTCCCCAAAGAAAAAGTAGCTGGATTTTCCTGAGATACACCAGCAAGACCATCATCAACACCAGTTATTCCAGGAGATCCAGGTGGTAATTGTGCAGATTGACCATAAACATATCTACCGCCAATACTACCAGGGACATTTTTATCTCCACCTGATGCGCCATCGGGTGCAAACAAGGGGACTATAGAAACAGATCCAGAATTATTGTCTACATTTCCAGTGCCAAATAATTTTTTACCATATGGATTGGGCAATCTAAACCTACCATTTTCCCCTGGAGTAGCTCCATATGAGTCACCAATAACTCTATAAAGTTCTCTAAATTCTGATTTATTTAACCATTGACCTCTTAATTCAATATAACCTTTAAACCTATCGTCAGTAAGTCTCCATTTTGGAGATTTATAAGAAGAATCTGCCCACGATGGTTTATTACTATTGAAAATTGCACCAGAAGTAACAACAGATGATGAATTAAATGAAGGAGAAAAAGCATCAACATCTCCACTAACTGCTATTTTCCATTGAGAAATATCATCAGTGGTAGCAGAGCTGTTGTTATTAACATAACCTGGAGGTTTTGGCACACAAATAACAGTGCCTATGGCAGACCCAGTTTTTTCTATCTGTTGACTATAATAAGCTGGTCTAGATGGAGAAGTAACTAGATTTACGGTTACTGGCACCGTATAATCGGTGGGATTTACATTGGCAACTACAACTGCATTATTTCTAAAATATTGATGCTGATTACATAAATCTAGCGTTATTCTACACCTAAACATCTGTTGATTCACAACTGATACAATTAATTGTGGTCCAGTTTGCGAAGGCACAGATGTCCAAGAAGAATCAGATTGCCCTACTTGTTTAGTTTCCCATTGATAAAATGGGACTCCACCTGTCCATGTTGGATTCAAATCTAAAAATATTTGCTGCCCACTGATTATAGTTTTTGTTGATGTATCAGCAAAGTAATAAAATCTTCTATTTACAGTTATTGTGCAAGAATTTGTGGCAGCACTAAAAGGCACATTTTCTGCTGTAAGTAAACATCTTATCAAAGATCCATTTAGACTTCTATCGAAAGAATCTGGCGTATAAAATCTAGTAGTAGAAGAAGAATTACCAAATCCACTAGATAAATTAACAAAATCCACATCAGTTGGTCTTTTTATTTGCCATTGATAATTAACTGGCGTGTCTACAGTAGAAGAGGCTAAGCATTCGAACGTATAACCACCAAATTCTCCTTCCAAAAATGTTATAGCGGTTGGAATATTAGTTATGACATTTATAGTTACTACTTGAACTTGTAATCTAGCAACATTAGTATAATCTATTTCTTCGCCAGCACTTGTAACTCTACATCTATAATATCCATCATCAGATAAAGCAACACTCAATATTTCCAAAATATTAGATGTTTTCCCTGTTAAATTAGTCCATGTTGCTACATTTTCTGCATTAGGCAAAGCAGGATTATAATTAGTGCTCTTTTGCCATTGATATGAAACTTGTGCTGCACTTAAAGAAGTTGCAGAAGTTTCAAATGATATATTTTGAAATTGAAAAGCGTAAATATCATTAATATTTGAAATATTAGTAAATAAATCTCTTCGTTGACTTAGTAAAGCTACACCAGAGGTAACTGATGATAGTTGATTTGGGACCGTTACAACACATCTAAAAAATCTATACGTAGGATTTCTAGGAACATTAGAATAGACTAAAAGATTAGTATTTACTCCACTAAACGGTGCTGCATTTGGCACTGGCAACCACCCAGTACTGGAAGAAGTGGTGTTATATTGCCATTGATAGGAAATTGTAGTACCACTAGATGGTGTAGCATCAACCGCAAAAGAAGCATTTGAATTAACAAATGGTCTAGCGTCTTGTGGATTGGAAACAATATAAGCTGTTCTATAAACATTAACTAATATTTCTGAAGATGTATACGGAAGTAAAGTTTTAGTGTTTCCAGATAAATTGAATAAAGAACTAGAAGAAATTTTCAATCTAAATTTGGTGCCATTGTCAGTATCATATCTTAATGCATTTGTTTCATAATCAATTATAAAATTAGATATATCATTTCCAGGAAATTGAGTGTATACCACTTGTATAGTTGACGTATCTTGTGTTACTGCAGTTCCAACTTCACTCCATGTAGAAGTGCCAGGTGCTTGTCTTTCAAAAATTAGTGTTTTATTTCCGTTTAAACCAGTATTTCTACCATCATTTAAAGATCCAGTTACCTCTGCTCGCTGAATTGCTTCAGGGAAAGTTTCTCTATTTGCAATAGGACCATATTTGTCTTCAATGACATTGATAGTATTACTCACAACTGGTGTGACTTGCACATCTTTCATATAAACGCGATGCACATTGCTCAAAACTTCCGCTTCACCAATAGATCCAGTAATTCTACATCTAAATTTTAAAATTTCATAATAAATCATTCTCTGCAATTCTAATTTGAAAGAAGTGCCATTAGTTCCTGGTTTATAAATTGCATTATAATCTGTAATCAGAGCTTCCACTCTAGACCATTGCTCTTCAGTTGGGTTATCTGATAATGTATATTCCCATGCATATGATAAACTGGTTCCTCCAGATGATAAAGCACCTACTTCTAATTTAATACTACCATCGCTAGAAGGGTTGCCAGTTTTATAACAAAAACTGGTAATACTATCATCGCCTGTTCCTGGTTGTCTGTAAATACTGATTTCAGGGCTTACATATAGCACTGTTGGTGACAACACAGTAGGGCTGTTGCTAGCACCTGGATAGCTAATAGATACTCGGTAATATTTCAAATTATATGTAAAATTTACATTTTGTATAGTAAATATAGACTTTTTATAATAAGTTTCTGGAGTTGTCCCAAAAGGTTCCACAGTGGTAGTAATAGAAACATTGCCACCAGGACTTATAGGATTCCAAGATGCCAATGGATCACTAAGATCATAACCACCTACTAATTCTTGCCACTGAAATAGCAAAGAAGTATCGCTAGAACTCAATAAAGTATTTTGTAAAGCAGCCGTTACAGTATAACTTAATGTTTGTCCTACCAAAAGAGTAGTAGAGTTTGGATAATTATCTACATTAGAATTTACTTGTGCTAAAATTAATGGAGCTGATGTAACCGTAATAATCCTATTGCCAATACCAACATATTCATTACTATTGACAGTTTCAGATATTACACCATTTCTTACAACTACTCTAACATAAAGATTGTTTTGAGCTGCCGTCAAAACACTAGTAGTAAAAATAGGAGAAGTATTATTTACTAAATTTTGACCACTGTAATTGGTGCCATCAGTAGAAATTTGCCATTCGTAGGTCAAATTAACAGAATTTGTTTCAGTAGCATTTACTTCAAACTCTACTATTGACCCAGATGATACTACTGGATTGATTGGCGTGAGTGAATTAATTACAATTGCCATTTTAGTTTACAACCTTAATTACTTTTAAAATTTTATTAAAAATTCACAAATAATGAATTTAGGAGCAACATCATCCATTTTAAAAAGATTTCTTTTATTTACTGTTACTGTAGTAGTTAAACTGGAAGCTGATAAATTTGTTGCTGGTATGCTACCAAAAACACTTTGAGAAACCACTGGAGGTGGAACTGGGTGGTGATGTTGAGATTCTTCACCTTCTTCCACTGCATCATTATAAACAAACATAACTCCAGCATTTCCGTTAGGACTACATGCGATACCATTACTTCCACAACAAATACCACGCTCATATCCTCTTCCAGAATATTTAACTGTGCCTAAACCATCTTTCCTAATATTAATACCACGAGCAATCGTGCAATCGGAAGTATGTCCATGAGCCAAAAAATCGGATACAGAAACTGTAGCACCAGGAGTTCTGCCAGGAGGAGAAACGTTTCTCCAAATCCCACTAAACTGAAGACTTGCTATCCCAGGATGTCTGAAAGACCCAGTATATGTAAATTCTGCTGTGCTACCAGAAGTTTCCAATGAAACCTCAACACCAGCTCTAGGAACTTGTACATTTATAGTAGGATTCAATGCAGTGTCGTCATTATATGACCCAGAATTTGCAGAGGCACTAATATATTTCGACCCCAAATCTGGTAATTGAAATGTCCCTCCAGTTCCATCATCATCTGCTTCCTGTAAAAGAGTGCCAGATTTTCTATAGATGCAATTTCCACCAACACCCAGAATTCTTGCTAAATTTGGAAATTGATCAGCTTGCAATATTTGTCCTCTGCATTTTAAAAAACCAGCAGGAATATAATCAAGATAGTCTTGATCTATAGGTAAAGCGCCGCTAATCTCCCTAAAGAAAGGGAAAATTGCTCCACATGGTCCTCCGTATTTTCCTTTTTCAAAAGAATAATTTGCCATGTTTTTTAAAATGCCTTTATTATGTACAGCATACTTAAATTTGGTGTTGCACTATTTACAGTTATTGTGCCAAAATTAACACCAGATGAGTTATTAATTGTAACATTATTTAGCGAAACATTAGTAACTATACCAGGATTCACAACTGATAAATTTCCTTTGAAGTTGTAAGTATTAGATCCGTGAGTATGACCAGCAATTTGAGCATAACTAACTTCCGCATTACTTAAACTAGACCAAAAAATAGTGCCGTCAACGGCACTGCTGTGAGAAAACATATCTGGTCTAGAATAACCATCACCAGGATAAAATAAAATAACAATTTCTTGTTGATCTATTGGAATGCCTGTATCAATGTCTCCACCACCTCCAGCTGGAGATCCATATGCGCCAAATTCAGCTTTCATCGCACCCTGATCATTTCCATATCTCACATATCGTCTCGCTCTACTAACACTATTTCTGCTAGTTCTACACATACATGGAGGTCTATCAAAACACAAAAATTTAAAAAAGTTATTACTTAATTTTCCACATCTATAATCACCATTATTTTTCAAAGCACTCCTAGAAAGTTGTCGCCACTTATTAGAATCTCCTTCGAAGTCTAAAGCATGTGCGTGAGCTGGCATATGCACATCACTAAGTTTTCTTGGATTGAAAGAAACTGACGCACTTTCTTCACCTGTTGTTAGAGTTATATCCCCAAATTCAGCAACAAAATTAGGAGATTCTGCAATTTCTCCAACTACATCTATAGTAGATATATGACTAGTCTGATTACTTCCACCTTCATCACCATTGCTGGCATTACCAACTTGAAGCCAAAAAGGACTATCATTAATAGTTCTTCCCTGTGGACCATGTGCTGCTCTGGGAAAACTATTATCATTTGTGCCACCTTTAAGGTAAAAATAATATCCTTTATACATGTCAACTATAGCCTTATTGTTAGTAGTCAAAGGAGGCAATCTAAATGTAGATCCTTCAGTGCCACCATAAGTGTTACCTATGACTTCATACAATAATGGATATCTAGTTGTAGAAATAGTAGCTCCATTGCAAATTATCCACCCAGTAGGCACAAAATCCTGAGATCCAGACCAAGGGATTATACTGCCAACAGGAAATCCCTTCATCGATTTTATTTGATTGTAATTTGCAGCATCTGCGTATGCCATCTATTAAATCTCCATCAAATACCAACCTTGTTGCTCTGCAGCAATTCCATTACCGTTAGAATCGGTATCACCAACATAAATTAAACCAAATGCTGCGTTTGGTGTATTGACAACCAATTCACCGCCATTGAAATTGCTAGCACCACCAAGGCTGCTACCTTGACTACTACCTTGTATTCTGGTGTTAGATCCAGATTGTACTCTAATTACTAAGTTAACCGCAAAATTCAATGCTCCCCCAACATCAACAATTCTAACAGTATCACCAGTCACGGCATTTGCAGGCAACTTCAATACTAAAGTTGATGATGGTCTTACTAAGTATTGTAGATTAGCTTCCAAATTAATAGCAGTAGAATCTGTATTTCCTTGAGTAGAAATGAAGATAGTCTTTCTTCCACCATTCTTATTGTAGAAATTCTCATGACCGAAAGCTTCTATAGAAGCATCTTGTCTAATTCTAAATGGTTTTTCTGCGTTGTCACCCAAATTATTAATCGACAACACATTAGAAGATGCAGAAGCACTATTGGTATAAGTGCCATGTAAAGTAAGGGTAGCACCTGTATTTACACTTATCAGAGGTCTTCCGATTACTGTGGATCCAGTTTGAGCATCAACCGAGAAGCGAGAGGTAAAGATATTAGATCCATCTTCTGTTATAGAAGAATTCGCTAGTGTGCCAACTGTAAAATCATCACCAACTCTAAGAGTGCCTGCAATCTTAGTATTTCCGCTTGCGCCCAATACCTCAAAAGCTAAATTATTTGCACTGTCTGCTCTAGATTTATCAAAAGATCCTGACGTAAAGAATCCGTCTTTAAATATTTTAATATTTCCGCCATTGTAAATAGATGTGTTTCCTGTAGCAGATTCGACATAGAATTTAGGAATACTTCCATTAGTAATAACAAAATACTGTTTACCAGGAGTTGTGGTAGTAGAATTTCCACTCAATTCAATGGAGTTATGTACTTTTAAGTTACCACCACCAGAAGTTTCAAAAGTATTTCCAGTTGAAGTGCTAGAAGGATATCCTTTATCATCAGCAACTCTTTGGGTATTTTCAACATCAAGACTTGGTTGATTTACATCATAACCAATAACAACATCACCAATAATCTGTGTGTCTCCAGTAGTAGAAATAGTTCTGAATACTCTCTGAGCTTCTCTCGGTATTGCAGTAGTGCCAATGTTACCATCATTGATAGTGAAACTTTGAGCGGCAGCTGGATTTACTTGATTTACTCTTACATATTCACCACCAACATTTAAACTTTGCTTATTGAGTCTTAGTAAATCATTAACTGTTACATTTGCAGAGAATTCTGCGAGATTAAGAGCGGTGTCAGTACCACTGAGAGGACTTGGTGTGATATATGAAGCATTTTGTTGCTCCACTAATCTATAAATTCTTTCTCCATCTGGATGAGAAACTTGTGCTGTTCCTCTTTGTCCTCTCTCAACTTCAACTGTGTATGGAACTGGACTATTCGGAACATAAGGTGTTGGGAATCCAACTGTCCTTACAATTTCCACTCCAATCAGATACAATTGATTAATACCAATTCCAGTTGGATTGCTTAGTGGTAGAGACCAATATTGATTACCATCAACAACTCTTGTTTTGAAAGTATCATCTCCCCATGGAGTATCACCTTGAGTATCAATAACAATAGATTGCAATTGAACTCTAGCAGTTCCAGCATCAGTAAATCCTGTTTGTAAAGATACAACTACTGGATTATCGGATGAATCTTTTAACGTAAAACCAACTGCATCTCTACTTAAAATATAATATGTTGTTGATGTAGAAAGTCCCGTTAAATTACCAACATCAATAAATTTAACGGCATCATTTTCACTAAACCAATGCGAGGAAGTTACAATAATTTTATTTGCCACTACTGTTTGTAGATTGACAATACCATCAAAATTAGGAATTACTGCAAAGTAATCAATATTCAAATTATCCAAATCACCAGTTGATTGGGTTTGACCACTTGTAGTGATTATAGATCCAGTAGCAGGAGTTGTAATAATAGATGGAGATACATTTGCATATGTAAATGTAGTTGCATCAACCACAGTAATTGAAACTGTAGAAATAGTGCTGAAACTTGGTATGGAGCAAACAACTTTTACTAGAGCACCAGTGGCTAAATTATGTGGAGTTGATGTTACGATAGTAGCGGTATTAGAAGATCTAGAAACTGTAGAAATTCTAAGTAAACCAAAGATATTTCTATCAATACCCAAATTATTATTTTTCAATCCACCATTTTGGGTAATGTCAGATTCAAAGAATGAAGATCCCAATACATTCAAACCATTTCTAATTCTAGTCGTGCCAGCGACACCACCTAATGTAAGTGTTCCAACACTCAAACCAATGTTTAGTGTAGTAACACCAGTTGGGAATAATGTAAATTCTTGACTTAATGATGTAGTATTGATTTCACCGCCATTGATAGTTAATGTACCATCTAGAATTGTTCTATAATTTTTAACTTGTAGAGTGCTTTGACCTCTATTTGCATATGCACCACCAATTGTAATTTGTGATACATTTGATGTTGCTGTATTATTTACAGTTCCAACATTAATAATCGAATTATTGCTGTTGGTGTGAATATCAAGGGTAGTAGATCCTGTTACGGAAGTTCCAATATCAATATTTTGTGTGGTAGTTGTTGAATTACCAATAGCAATGTTTTGTGCAAATCCACTTAATACAAGAGAAGTCGTCGTGTTTTGATTAGCAATATTGAATGTAGGAGCAGTAGAGCGAATATCACCACCATTTACATCAATATCAGACTGGAATGTAAAGTCTCCAGTTATTCTTGCATCACCAGAAACAACAAAGTTTCTATCAAGTGCAGCATCTGAAACATTAATACCTACTCTACCATTGTCACTATCGGCGGTTGGTCCTACTACACGACCAGCTTCAGATAAAGTGCTAGTTGCAATTCTAAATTCAGCAGTAGAATCTGGATTTGCACTGTCACCACCGACAATGAAGGCATGTCTAGTTGTAAGAGGAACTCCTCCTTGTAAATCAGAGAAATTAGTTTGCTTTCTGCCACTTATAAATGCATTACCAACTACATCCAAGTTTGCTCTTGGTGTAGTTTGTGAGGTAATGTAAGAAACAACATAATCAGTAGATAATGCTCTAGCTAGGGTATTAATACCTACTTTATAATCACCGTAAGTTTCGGTTTCTGTGCGAATAGACTCAGATCCAATAACTCCAACTTCTTTCCACTGAGACTGAGAAATTGCGATTTCCAGAGTTGGTTGTGTTATAATCGAAGTAGCATAAACATATGGTGGATTACCTGTTAATGTAGTTTCAGATGCTCTAGTTGTTAAGAGATAAACATATCCATTAGATTCAGAATACTCATATCCTTCCGAAGAATTATCATATACTGTGTGGACACCATTGATAGTTGTGAATCTATCAATGCCACCAGTAATCTTAATTTGAGATGACCTAGTAATTCCTAAAGATGCACCAGGATTTGAAGAGCTAAAGTTAACTTTTCCTACTTGGAAAATTAACTTAATGACGTTGAGATTTGGATAGAATTGAATACCGATGATATCAATCGAAGATTCCTGACCTGCAGGAGCATTCAATCTGTAAGGCAGATAAGAGTTTGCATAAACCCAACCTAAAGATCCAGAATAACCAACTTCACCACCCTTGAATAGGACATCACCAGAAAGAGGAACAGTAGACCCAAAGGATAAAGTTTGTGAAGAATTAAATCGCGTCTTAGGACCAGTTGTGAACTGATTTGGTGTTATATTAGTTACTGAGGTTCTGAAAGTATATCTTTGAGTGCCTCTAGGATTCATGTCAAAGATAGCTGCTCTTGCTCTATTCTTGTCGAGAATAATATCGCCAGCTCTTGTAGTATCAAGTAGAGGATCATCATCACCTGGAAGTAATGCCTGTCTATCACCAGGACGGGAAACAATCCTGATAGAAGGAGGCGTCATTATTGCTTCAAATTCTGGGTCAACATTGACCACAATTGGGGAATTGAAGAAGTTTGTTAGATTTGGAGGAGCATTTAATGTAATGATATTTTCAAATGTTACGGGATCTTCAAATACCGTAACGAGACTTCCAAACTGCCCATCTTCTGCTTTTTCCTCATCGAGAATTAGAGCATCTAAGAATTCTTCCTCGCCAGTAATAGCATTAATCTTACGATTACCGATATACAATTCGCCATTAGAGTTAATACCAGTATAGAATACGATACCAGCATCTTGTCTCTTAGATTGTGCATAGTAGTCTTCTACCGCACTGAGGATAACAGTCTGTCTAGCAGGGAAACCAGTTGAGTAGTTACCAGGACCGAAACCTAGATATTCAAACGTGTGGTTACCTGCACGAGCAATCGATGGTCTACGCAATTCAACATAAAGTTTTTGCTCTAGTGGGAATGAAGAATCACCTGCAATAGGAATTAATCTTTCTTCGGCACCAGAAGATGCAGCTCCAGAAAGTGCTTTTAGTTGATTTACGCCAGTAAACTCATATTGACCAGAACCAGGATTCTTAATAAAATCAATAACTGCTTCTTTGGTAATAGAATTTTTGGCATCGTTGATAGTAACTAAACCATGAATATAGTTGTCAGCAGCACAAACAGATGCTGGTGGGTCAACTATGTTAGTATTCTGACTTCCACCTTGTCCATCGCTACCATCATACTGGAATAGTAGTGGATCGTTTTTGTATGTTAATGGATATAGTCTAGAAACTGGCTGACTAAACTTAAAGTTTCTGAAGTTGATACCAACTCCAGATCCAGTAGGATATGGAGAAATATCACCTCTTACACAAGTTAAGTAGTAAACACCATCTTGCTGTCTAGGAATTCTTCTCTGAACTTCTTCAATATCGTAAATATAGTATGTTTCACTTAAATCATCAACATCTTCCACACTAACAACTCTATATTGTCTAGCAGCATCGTCAGTAATTACATCACCAGGAGTTACTGTATAAACATTAGAAGCTTCTACAGCATAAAGATATTCTGATTTATCTTCTTTACCGAAGTTTGGTCTCGAAAGCAATTCAGCAGTAACATCTGGTTGTCCATCAATTCTCTGACGGAAGAATGTTTGTGTCTTCTCGTCAAAGTCAATCTGTCCTTCAACTGCACGAAGAATTAGATAATTAAACTCTTCCAATCCACCTTCGACTGGCTCAGAACCAAACCAAGAATGCACAATTGCGCTTCCTTGATACTCACCATACCAAGTAATTCTAGTGCCAGGAATAAATTCGCCGTTACCACCCTGAGGTTGTCCTACTTTTACAGTAACAAATCTTTCTGCCTTGAGAGATTCTACGTCAATTCCATGGTCAAATACAACCATTTCTAGGTAATTATTTACAATCTTAGCAGATTGAATCGTAAATGATACATTTGATTCAGTATTGGTGCCTGCAATTCTCTTGGCAAAAATGGGATTGTAAGGGTCATACTGTGTGCTAGCACCAGCAATACCTAGACGCTCTCTTGGAGATGGACCTTCTTCAAAGAAAGTTGCATCTTTCTGGTCATTTGCAGAAACTGGCTTGAGAAGAATTCTTTGTGGGACTAGTTTTCTCTTTTCGTCAGTTCTAATCTTAATTACAAATCCACTGAGAGGATCTCTTACATCGTCTCTATAATTAGGAATTACATAGCGTAGTTTGTAAACCTTATCCTCTTTCTTTCTGGTATCATCTGCTCTATAGAAGAAAGAATCTGGAGTGCGGGGTGGTTTATTTACATATAGACTTCCTCTTGAAGCATCAGATAAAGTAAGTCTATCATAAATTTCATTACCCTGAAGTAAAGTCTTCAAGAACCAACCATTCTGCACTGGGTCATATCCTAGAGGACTTCTCTTTTTAGTAGCTAATACATAGAATGACTGACCGCTTGGATAGTTGAACTGCACCGCATTTTGCTTGTTAATAGCATCCTGTACGGTTAGATAGATAGAAAACTGATTGTTAGAGGTATAAGTAGCTGGGCGTCCAACAAAATAAGTTCTATTAATTTCCAATCTATTGCCATTTGTCTTAGATGGTAATGTCTCAAGTGCAGTGCCAGTTGGAGCTCCATTAACAAGATTTTCTTCCAGAGGATAGAAGAATACTTGCTGCACTTGAACTCCACTAATAGCAGTATCAAAAATGTGGTTAGTTGTTGTTTGGAATACTCTCGAACTTACAAGAGAGCAGGTATAGCGATGTAGGTTATAATCTACGTCCGTCATATACTGATGGACTTCAATCTGCACATCTGGGTCAATAGAATTAGTCTCAGATGAATAAATGTAGTTACCAGCAGCAGCATTTTCAACGCTTGTGGCAAGCATGAAAGTTTGCGAATCATTAAACTGTGATGTTGCTCCACCTGCAGAGTAATCAAATGGCGAAGTAATTTTACCAGGAGCAATCACATAATACTTAGTATTACTATCAAAACCTTTCGGTAATCTAATTAAACGCTTATCCATATTCACTGGTTGTCCAGTGAATGGATCTTTCTTAGCGACTGGGACTAGTTTCACTGGAGTGCCAGTTTCTAGATTGTGTGGATTGTTACCAGCAACACGGAAAATAGTTGCTCTTTGTGCAAAGGATGCAGTATTAACTAATTGCGATACAAGTGGCTCTGCATCAATTCCATTGCGAATAACACTCTCGATTACACGCATTTTTTCAACAATAGCATCTTTTGTTGATGCACACTTGTTGCTAGAATTATCTACAGTAATGCTAATATCTTTTTCTGGTTTAGTTCTCTCAGTATACTCATCTGTGCCATATGTTTTTGGTGGCAGAGGAGCAGTATTCGTCAAAGCACCAATTAGAATATCAAATTCTGTGCTTATAGTATAAGCAACATCTGCACAGACTGGCACCCCAGCAGTGGTCGTGTCAATGCTTAAATCTGTTTGAGGAAGCAGGACGGTGTTTGGAAGCTTCTGATATGAAGGATCAGAAAAGGTGCCATCACCTGTCTTCCAATTACGCATTGCAAGAATAGCAAGATCTCTTGCTTTCTTGTAAGCATAAACACTCATATCTAACTCACCCTCTAGTGAGATAGCCCCACCATTATAGCTAAGAGGTGGTAAAATAAATGCACTATTGTTTAATTTTTGAATGATAATACCAAACAAACTATCAATAGTGTTTCTCACATCCAAGCAAGAGTTTGGATTATTATTTGGAATATCAGGACCGACTACTCCTAGTTGTGCTGGTCCTTCAGAGATTTCAAAATCTCTTACATTCAGTTGATTAGTAACCGCTTTGAAACAGAGATCTCTAGCCGCAGTAAAAGCAGTAATAGATTGTGGAATTTCTCCTGCTAGTCCATTATTAATTAGAGTGTTGCCAGTGCTATCAAAATAGGATTTGGTTGCTCTAATAATGTTAGAGTTTCCACCTAAAGCTAGATCTTCTGCGATAGCATCTACAATGTAACCAATATCGCGCTTACACTTAGCTTGGAATTCAGGTGCGCTACCATAGTTAATTTGAGGAAGTGCTGGATTTTGCTGAGTAGCAGTTACTAAATCTCCCTGACGAATTCTAGCAAAGATTAACTGTGATAGAGTATCAATCGTCTGCTGCACATTAGTGCAAGACTGAGAATCAGTGTTGTTATCTGTAACACCAGGAGTGCCAAAGTCACTAACACCAGATTGTGTAGATCCTGGTAGTGGGTCTCCAGTGATTCCAAGATCTTTAACTGTTAACTGGTTGGTGATTGCCTTCTTCATTTCGGCAATCGCTGCATTATATGCAAAGATTGATTGTGTCTCTTCTCCCTGGAGACCGTTTTGAATCCAGGCTTGCTCTGCTGTAGAAACAGTGATTACAATATCATCTGCTACGTTGACACCACCAATTGTAGATCCTAAAATTCTAAGTGTGTTTCCAGAGGCATACTTATATCCACCATTTACGATTGTTACAGCACTAATTGCACCAGAAGAATTTCTAGTTACTGTAAATGTGGCACCCACACCATCACTAGTTGTGGTAGTTGCTACACCAGTATAAACTCTATTTGGTTTGCTAGCAAGAGTAGTGCCATTATTTCTAGTAAACGTAAGAATCTTGCCATTTACCTTATCTTCTAAGAAATATTGACGAATGAAATCAATAGAGTATGAATTCCCGAGTGTAGTTAAATCTGTAGAAATAGCATCTACAAAATGACCAATATCACGCTTACACTTATTCTCTAAATCATCTGGTTGAGGATTTGGAAGACCATTAAGAATTAGAGCATTATATGCATTATTAATAATTTCAGCTCTATTTTGCTGAATTAGTCTGTAAGAATCTTTGTATCTAGAATATACATTAGTTCTATCATCACCACCATTAGTAAATCCACTTCCACCATAATAAAAATCTGGATAATCGATAGCAAGTTTTGCAGATGCTTTATCAATAATTTCTCTTCTATTTGCAAGAATTAAATCTTTAGCATCGAAGTAGCGACTTGAAGCACCAACATACTTCTCCGCAGCAGTAACCATTCCAGAGTTACCAGTAGAAGCAAGGTCTTCTACTAGTGCATCCAAGACAAACTTAATATCACGCTTGCAAGTATCACTGCTTGGTACAGTTACAGCAGGATACTGTAGTTTTGCTAAATTGAGAGCTTCCTCAGCAATAAATTCTTTATTTAACTTAATTAAAGTACCTGCATCGAATGCTCTACCAGAAGATGATGCAAACTTACCTTGATTTAGACTGAAGTTTAAAGTGATACCACCTGATGTTGGACCAGATGCAACAATGGTCGCTAAAGCATTTACTAGCTCAGTATCATTTCTATTACCGAGTTTAAATTGAGTGGTGCTAACTATCTCTGCTACATATGTACCTGCGGGAATTGGATTAGTTTGACCAGTTGCTGGTGTAGCAGTAACTACCATTCCTTCAACAATACCAATTGTGGTAATGCCATTTGGTACACTTACCGTAGATTGTCCACTAAATGTGCTGCAATTTTGAATTCGGAATTCCCAATTACGCATTGCCGCAACAGCAAGACTTCTAGCATAGTTAAATGCATCTAAGGTCTCTTCTTTTTCTGTCTCAATGTAATCTAGTTGATTGCCAGTGTAGTATGCTTGTGCTGCTTGAATGCTGTTGACATTGCCACCAACACGTAAATCGTTTGCAACTGCTTCAAGAATATAACCAACATCTCTCCTACACTTATTGATGCTGATTTCTCTTGTTAGCAGATATGGGAACTTTCTAGTAATGTATCCATAAGTCTCTGCCGCAATGAAATCTCTATTTAAATCTAGAAGATTTGCCGCATCCTGGTCATTATTTGAAACTCCAGTCACAATATTAGGACTTAAGATAGAAAGAGCTACATCCCACTTTCTGTAACCAGATGGAGAGATTTCCGCTTGACGAATCGACCCAGTAAAACCAGTAGCAGGGTCTAGTTTAACATAGATTTTCTCATGTGCTCTTGCGCCCAATCTAAAGCCGTTAACTGTAGTAGCTGGTTTCTGTAATGGATCAGAAGATTCATCATTTGCCAAATACAATCTAACGAGATTAGATGGACCACTATTATCTAAAGCATTAGAATTTCTAGTTTTGATTTGATTGAAAGTAAAATACTGATACTTCTTAGTTGTAGTAGTTACTTTTCTAGGTGGAACGATGTGCGAAATATATCCGCCTTGGTCTTGAGCAAAGGAATAACCTTTGTAACCGATAGCATGTAGCGAAGTATTACCAAAGTTTGAGTTTGAGTTGGTGATCGACATGTCACCACCAGACTCCATGAGGAAGTGGTCAGCAAAACCTACAGCGAAGATAGAAACGTTTTGGATGAATGCGTCATTCGATGCCTTAACGTGGAAGTTTCTCCAATCATCCTTCCAATATGCATCACCTTTAGTGTGATAGGGAGTTGTAGCAAACGCATCAGTGAGAGGTGCCTGATTCCAGGTATTACTAAATTCATCATAACGAATAAACGCACGATCATCTCTCTGTAGCGATACACCCGTATACTGGGCGATAACCATCGATTTGAAACCACTGGCCTTGCTACCATCAGCGTGAATGCCGCAGATACCCCACGTAGAGCGGATAGAGACGTTGAAAACGTATGGCGAGGCAGATTCCACAGAATCAACTTCTGCCTGCGTAATGGCGTTTGTATCGAGCGTAGGTGGCGTAATTGGTTGACCGATTCTATCACCAAGACCTACGGCAGCAGCATTCTTTCCTTCTACACGATATGTAAATTCTTTTGAATCAGAAATACTGATTTCTCTTACAGCAAAAACACCAGTTAGGGGGTCATTTGCTAGAGGAATTGTTTCGGTTGCTCCAGCTGGAAGTGTTGAGCGTAGATTTGCTACGGCAATTGCTTGTCCTACATAGTAACCATGATTTGTTTTTGTTTTGACAGTAACATCGAGAGCTGTAGTGCCAGGGACATTATTGACTTCGATAGAATCGATACGAATAGCATCCTGGAGAGGACCAACAATTCTGTTTTCCTGAGGTCTTTGCTCAAATTCACCTGGATCATCAATAGTTGGTTGAAACAGAGAGAATGCCTTAGCAATCTTTCTGTAAAGTAGTCCCAAATCTTCTCTACTTGCAAATTCAAAGTTGCAAATTTTGTGGTGAGAATAATATGGAATAGTGGTGATAGTGGAGTTTGGTTGTGAATATACTTTACCAATTCCCTCTTGCACATCATAAAGAGGTGAATTTTTCTCAACATCACCATCAAGAATAGTAAACTGCCAGAAATAGCATCCACCAGTTACGTTGAAAAGAGTTGTGCGACCGACATCTTTATCAGCAGGATCTGGTACATAAAGAGGATGTAGACGAGTTCTACGAAGGTCCATACCAACGAGTGAGGTGCCTCTAGGAATAGTAGCACCACCTTTAGGACCGTTAAACTTATAGAGAATGTTATTAGGATTGCCAAGATCAACGATGGATTCATCTTCCCACTCGTCAGTAGCTTGATTGAATGCAAAAGGAACAATCTCCTCTGGATTCATGATACCTGGGCGGTTATCAATATAGTGATTACCAGGAGATAGCATGATCGTAAATTGATCAAAGCGATCATTCTCCTTACCAGGAACATACGAATATCGAGCAACTTCAAGGAATGCTCTCTGAATTGTGAGGAAAGGACGGGTTGGGGAGTTGCCTCTATTGTCTAAAGCGTCAGAAGCGTTAAAGTCGTCAGGTGAAACATATAGATATCTTCCAGTTTTGCTGGAAATTAAATTCTCTAGTTTGGTTAATGGCATGTTCCTCAGGTACCCTTTATTTAAATAGGATTTCTTCTTAGGTTATTTATACAAAAAAACCCTGGGGGAGACCCAGGGTTTTTGCATCTTCCTTCACACGGAAGCCTAATGTCAGACTTGAACTGACGACCGCTCGCTTACAAGGCGAGTGCTCTACCACTGAGCTAATCAGGCACTAGTCATCTTTAGGAAGTAGCTCTGGATTGTCTATTTCTACTTCAAACATCAGCGGATGCATTTCTTCCATTACAAGATAATTGGAAATTTTAAACAAATCTTCGTCATCATAATCACGATGATTTAATGCTTCTGTTTGTACAGCAGGGTGGTCTTGTATAATCTGAGGTAATTCATCAAATGTATATGGAAGACCTTGGATGAAATACATCCTCACAACTTGTCCCATATAGAAACAATATGCTTGTGATAATGTGTATTTCATAACATTCCCACTACAATGTATTTAGCGGGAAATAGGGCGAGGGAGACTTGAACTCCCACGGGCATAAGCCCAACAGATTTTAAGTCTGGTGTGTCTACCGATTCCACCACCGCCCCATAAAACTATCGACAAATAACAGTATCTGTCTTTAGCAGTTTTTTACACTTGTCAAGTAACTCACAAAACTCATTGATGGTAGAGCATTTAAAAACAACAGTGGTGTTGTCCACTCCATGAATGATTATCTTCTTATTATACAAGTCTGTGGTGATTTTGTCAATCACTTGCTCATTAGAAATCATTTTTCTGCTAGACGAGGGAGAAAGAGATATCCAATTTCTTCACCATCATCAGCAGTGCCCCATTCATAAAACTCCTGACAAAGTGCATAAATGTCAGCATCACGATTACCCTCTTTATCAAGAGATTCAAAACGATTTTCTACATATTCAAGAATGGTTTCAATTGTATCTTGCACATCATCACATTCAATTTCTTGCACTTGACCGTCATCACCATAATTGAGCATTTGGAGTGTCTCCTCTGTGTATGTATGTAGTATAGCAAGGATGGAAGGGGTTGTCAAGAGCCTTTAAGAATCTCTTAGGGACTCAGCCCCTTCAACCGAGCACATCGTTATTGTAGCAAGATGCTCTGGGTCTGTCAAGGGGTGGCTCGACTTTTTTTAGCAATTTTTTGCCGAGATTTTTTTTGCGACCTTTTGGTAATCAAAGGTCAATTTTGGATTTTTTAATTTAGTTTGATTGTACCACCACTGATGGTAATGTCACCTGGTGCAGTCATATCAATCTTACCCTGTGACTTGATTGTAATGTCACCTGGGCTTTCAATTTGGACTCCAGTTTGTGATTTACTTGCTACTAAACCAGTCACGTTAGCAATGTTTGCGCCAGTCACGTTAGCAGTGTTTGCTCCCGTAACATTAAACGTATTTGCTCCAATTACATTAAAAGTGTTTGCTCCAGTGATACTAGTAGTATTTGCGCCTGTAATTTTGGTCGTAACAGCTCCAGTTATATTTGTTGTTAGTGGACCAGTTACTTTCATTATTGCTCCAGCTGGATTGAAAGATAGGAAGTTTGTTGACGCTTGGGGAGTCATACCAATACCCATACCAACCTGAGTTTTACCTAGCATCGCAGATTGACCAGCAATGCTCCTCATAATTGCTCCTGGACTTCCCCCACCATTTCCACCAGCACTGTATACAGCGACGATATCTGTTGCTTTTCCTGGGATACCGATTCCAACACCTGCTTGCAACCTAGCAAATAATCCCGCAGACCCCGTAGCGGATTCGCCAATAAAATCACCTTTGAAAGATTTTAAAATAATATCATTTGGTTTTCCAGTAAAAGTTGCTGCTGGATTTCCTGATAAAATTCCAATCGAACCATTTTGTGTGTTGACGCCATAGTTGCCAATCTTCATTACGTTAGTTATGTAGTCTCCACTATCAACTTCTACTCTAAAGGCAGTTTTAGTGGGCACATTCTTTTTATTGACTGCAATTGCCAATGCTTCTAGTTGTGTAGCAGCCCAAAGTGGTGGTGTGCCTAGTCCTGTTAATCTAACTGGAGAATTTTGTGCTTCTATTCTCATTTTTTGACCAGAAGCAAGCAACACATTCCCACTTGCCGACAAATCTAAATCACCAGAAGTTTGAAAAGATGTAATGCCATTAGAAGAACCAGTTTCTGCAAGATTCATGCCACCCGATTTTGCTTCGGTACTACTTGCAGTTTCTACCTTAGTTGTGGTATCATTAATAAACTTAGCTGCCTTAATAACAACCTCACCACCACCAGACACAGGTAATTCAAAACCAAATAATTTTCCAATAGAATTCGCTGCTTTAATTGCAGCAGTGTTTGCGCTAAATCCTGCTAGCAATGAAATAGCTCTGGTGCCATTCAATGTAATATTTTCTGATGCATTTAGTATAATATTTTTGCCAGAGAATGCTATGTCTCCACTCTCGCATGTAATATCAAGTCCACCGTTGTTAACGTTAATGGAAAATGCTGGATACTTTTTCTTCTCTACAGATTGACTCTGGGAAGAACTCATATCTCCATCTTCATTATGCTTACCAGATTGATTGACATCTATCGATAGTGACGTGCCAACATTCAATCTCATGTTGCTTTGAGAAGTTATCTCAACCCTTCCATGGGTTAAGTCTTCTGCAACTGGACCAGCACCTCTAATCTTTACTGTGCCTTTTTCATCAACTAGAATTCCTGCTCCAGTGCTGCTCATTTTTCCAAATGAGCTGTCTCCATAGTTGTTTATTGCTGTCCATTCAGTGACATCATTATTAATTTTGACATCAGCAAATGGCGGCACTACACTAGTATTACAATCATCAAGTGGAGTAGCAGGTTTCGATACTTGTCCTGGATTATTGCCAGAATCTGACGCAACTCCTGAAGTTGTGCCAAGATTCTTTTCCATCTTGCTGGTGTCAAATGGTTTAGCATTTGGATCACCTGCTATTGGGGGAGATGATTGAGATAAGTAACTAGCAGCACTATTGCCTGCGGATGCACTGTTTGCCATTTATATTTCTCCTACGGACAATCGATATACTCACCAACAGGTGTTGGACCAACAACCTCTGCGATTTCTCTGACTTCTTTCTTATCTAGACAAGCAATATTTGGTATTGCAATTGCTCCTAGACCAGTTGTTGTGGCAACAATTTTTACGCTGGGAATATCCTCATATGTTTTTGTTTTATCCTTCACGATAATATTTACCACAATACCATTTCGTATAACTGCTTCAGCGATATCCAACTCATCATTAATATAAACTAATGGCTCAGTATCATAACCAAAACCACCCTTAATCATAGTGAATCCACTAATAATACAATCTAAATTTTCAGGTGGGTTTGGTGGGTATCCTCTACCTGGACGCAACACCTTAATTCTACTAACAAAACCATCATCATCCAACTCCGCAACAGCAGAAGCTCCAAATCCAAAACCATCGGACTGAATAAAAATAGAAGGCGGGTCTAAAAATGGAGTGCCATTATCGCAAATTGGTATATCTATTATCTGTCCTGTATTAGATACAATAGGATCACAAGCAATTGGTGGTCTTGGTTCTTCTGGTGGTAGTGGGGGCGATAATTCCTTTTCAGTGCCTTCGATAACAAATTGAGTTGCTGCATATCCATTTCTCAATGCAGCAAAAACTAATTCTTTTTGGGAGAAACTGACTTCATCCGCTATTCTCACAATAGACCTTGCTCTGTTGTTTGACACTGTAAAGGTACCAACCAAAGATTCTCCCACAATATCTGTTAACAATAAGTTTGGACTAAAAATATAATATTCTAGTTTGGTGCCGTTAGGAACGTTAGTAGTATTTAAAATAAAAGTAACGCTTTGACCAGGAGAAACTAAATTAGGATTAGCTACTAGTCTATATGTTTGATTTAATTGCTCAATAGCACTAGAAGAAGACTCATATGAAGCTTCAGCTGTTCCAGTTATATTAAAAGATGATGTGTTTGGTGTTAGTGATGTATTAGAATAAAAGAATCTAGAATTTCCATTTGATGCATCAAATGTAGAGTTATTAATGGAAGAATTGAAATCTAGATTGATAATAATATCGTAGAAATAATTATTGGGAGGTGATGTTGGTGTGACTGAATCTGGATTAACTAAAATGTCAGCAGAATCTGACTCTACTGATAGAGGAATTGTATCGGTAGATCTTACTATACAACGATATGAATCAGTATCATCTTCTAAGGTTATGGAAGAAACAGTATAACTACTACTAGTTGCAGCAGGTATGTTTTCCCATAGAGTAGAGTTTCCTGATGGCACATTAGCATCATACTTTTGCCACTGATAACTGATTGGACTTCCATTAGAAGTAGAAGCAATTACAGTGAAGGTATGACTTTCGCCAATATTTTTTGTGACAGTTTCTGGGTCCAACAATATACTTAAAGTAGCAGTGGTTGTGATACCATCAATCGGTCCATCTGTCCCTCCCGTTGGAGTTGTGCCTCCTGAAGGTGTAGTTGGTTTTGGTATGCCACCAGTTATAACAACATCTAATGGAGGTGTAGCAATTTCTGTTGCTTCTTTACAAACTCCAACGTTGGGTGAAGGTTTAGTAGTCCTCGCAATGTCTGCTAGAAGTCTATCGAGAGCATCATCTTTTCTTCCTTTAGATGGCTTTGGACCTTCACCACAATCCTTGATGATTTTCTTACACTCTTTCGGTAAACCACTACAGGAGATGCCAAGAAATTCCATCACCGCACCGATAGATTTTCCAATAGCATCTAATGGTGCGGCAATGGCACCTAATATACTTTGCAATGGTCCCATGATAGCACTGACTGCATCACTCAAAAACTTCTGCAGTTGATTCATGATGTTTGATACTAGTGCATCAATAGCACAGAAAGCATCAGACCAAATTTTATCTACATATCCAAAGATTAAATTTGTTAAGAAGTTAAGAATACGGTCATACAAATCTTCGATACTGCAACCAATCTTTGCTAGTTGATCTGTAAGAAACTTCTGTATTTTATCTAAGAGTTTTCTTGGTTTCTTTGGGTCATATGGTGGTTTAGAATCCTTTGGCTTTGCTTTATCTGATATGAGACTAAGCAAAGATTGAATTAAAAACTGCACTCCCTGCTTCAATAGGTTATATAATTCTCCCTTCAACCACCCATATCCTTGCATAATAACAGCGATTGCTTTGTTGATGTATCCAAAAACAAAACTCTTCGCATCGGATGCGTAACCAGTTATTTTACTGGTCAGCATACTACCAACACCGCCACCAGACTGAGAAATTATTTTAAATAACTCGGATAAAATAATTTCTAATTTAGATGCCGTCTTTCCACTAGGACATTGTGCTTGCGAAATGATGGTGCATGTTTGTCCCGCAGGGTTTAGTGGACTTCCTAAACAACCAGGACCATACTGTATAGAAGCTGGGTCGCCCAATCCACCATCTTGCTTACCCGAACCTGGAGGTTTCTGTGCTGTAGGGACGTATCCTTTCTTTACATTTTCAACTGCTTTCTTATTGTATGATGTGCCAATATAAGGGGAAGGCGCTACTCTGTCAGGAGCAAAATTAGTGAATGCTCTACAACCCTCTGGATTAGGTGAAGTGAATGTTTTATATGGTAGTTTGCTTGGCGACTCAGCATTAGCGATGGTGCCAATAGATCCTAAAATATATGGTTGCTGTGCCATAGCAGCATCCATATAAAATCCAATTACCCAGTCACCTGGATATAATTTGGTGGTGGTGCTAGCAGCATTACTAAAAGGATCTGTTGTGGGAGCAACTGTATTTGCCCATGGCAAATCATCAGTCTTCTGTGCTTCACAAGACTGTAAATGGTGTCCAACAATTCTAACCTTATAACGGTTAGAAAGTTTATCATTATTGTCTCCCTTCTCTACTTGTCCTACCCACCAGTGAAATCCATCTTTACCGACGAAATTAGTGGAAGTAGAGTAACTATCAAATGCCATGATTAAACTTCATAAATTCTGCACTCACTAGCATCTGGATTATCATTACAGTATAACTCTAGTGGTGATGGATCGCGGTCATCATTTGGATGTGACTGATGATATCTTTCTAAAGATTCTAACTCTTCTTCTGCGTGTCTTCTAGACTGAGATGATACCATTGGATCATCTAAAATTTTTCTATCGTGCTCAATATGTTTTTGAATGTTTTCCATATTACTTTACCTTACTTGCGGTGTTTTTTCTTCCGAATGAATCTCTAATCAAACTGACATTAGTAGTTCCAGTTAAAGATTGCGCTCCTTTTACCACAAAGTTATACCCAATATTTTTAATTAAATAATATCCGCTATGTTCTTCATCATATGGTTGTGTCTTTCTTATTTCTTCAGATGTCATATTAGGGAATAATAATTCCAACTTATCTCCAGCTCTTATTGTGATGTTTGGAGGTATCGTAATATTTATCTGTTGATTTGAAGCTAATCGATATCTAGCATTTGATTGTGCTATAGAATATTTGTAGGTATCTTTAAAAGCAGAATTATCTTTTCCTGGTGTGTTTTTATCCTTATGAAATAACTCATTGTTAATCATCTGTGTCATGATACGTGTCGGATACTCAGATAATTCTTTCTGTCCTTGTGGTATTTTCTCAGCTGATCCCAGGTGAGACATTTGCTTATAAGTATCTTCTACTTTAAAAATTGTTTCCTCATATGAAGCAGTATTCACGTCAAAGAAAATACACATAGTAGAATAAATTCCTTCTCTTAATTGCTTCAGCACATCAATTTCATTCACAAAAGTATAATCAATAATTTTTAAATGGTTTTGACTATCAGTTTTTCCATCGTTAGCATAAGCATAGGTATAAGTATACTTTGGTTTCTCTCCCCCATAATTATCTCCTTCACCAGTTGAAGCAATCTTATCTAATGATTTAAATACGAAAGCATCATAAGTTTCATAAAATAAATACCCAGCACTGCCACTTAGTTTAGATTTATTGTCTGATTTAATATCAGATTGAGTGACTCCACTAGCACCGCTTCCTTTACCACTGGCACCACCACTAGCACCAGTTGGCGTGGATGCAGAAACTGTTACTGGTGCTAACTGATATATAAAATCAAAAGGTCTCTTCAAACTAGGCAAATATTTTTGTGGAAATTTAGCAGATTCAGTATCAATTTTCTTATCCACTTTCAAAAACTCTTTGAGAATTTTTTCAACAATTTTGTCATTAGTTCCTTCCAAAACCTTTCCAATTCGTATGCCTTCATTTTGCATACCAGTATAACTGATGAGATTTAATTTATAAATTTGATTTCTATTTGATACTGTACGTGTGTCAATGCCAGACACTACTAAATCATAGTTATATGTTTTGTCAGAAAATGTTTCTGTCTTCACTCTGATTGATACTCTTTCTCTTCCTTGAATTGGCATACTAGCCAAAATATTTTGTCCACTATCATTTAAGATGATAGACCCTAGTATATAAGGATTGTTAATGCTTTCAAATATAGAAAATTCCATCACCAAATCAGTGATGTTGTAAGACTTATTGGAGACACTAGTAATACTGACTCCTTCTAAAGTATACTGTCTTGCTGTGTCTGCCATGGTTATACTAAGTCTGGGTATAAGAAATCAGCAAATGTATATGCTGTTGTTGGTCCTGCTGGGACTGAAGCTCCGAAAGGAGTAACTGCCGTAGCATTTGGTGTTCTTTCTGGTGCAGAAACAACAAAAGTATTTGCTCCTCCACCAGACGCACCACTATTTACCACAGTTGTTGTTTGAGGTTGCTGTGATCTTGCTCTAGTAGCAGTAGAAGATGATGGTCTTGATGTTGCTGCTGGCCTTTGTGGTGCTTGAGATGTTGATTGGCCACTAGAAGGTGATGAGGCAGCTGGAGAAGATGCTGGACTTGAAGGTTTAACAAGTGGTTTCAATCCAGAATTTCTGACATCAGCCCAAATACTATCAGTATCTTTACCAACTCCACCAATCAATCTACTTTTGGGAGTATAATATTTAATACCCTGAGCATTGCTATCACCTATCAGCAATGCTCCTTTAAACATTCTACCAAGTCTTTGTCTATCTTTCTTGCTATTATGTCCATATTGATCTACTGGTTTTCCACTCATGTTTACAATAGGTGCTCCAGCCAATCTCGCTCCCTTCTCAACCCCCTGTCTTGGTTTTTTGAATTTACCTTCATTGAATGGTGGTATAACAACTGGATTATAACCTCTATCTTTTACAAACTTAACAATTCTTTGTGTGTTTCTTTGCGGAATACTGGAGTCAACACCCCAATCATTAGTGCCTAGAGAAAGCACAGCAACGTTACCTCCCTTAGCATTAGACATTGGTTGTGCTGCGGGGGCACCAACTACAGTCCCACCTAAAGTAAAGTATTGTTTTGCTACCCCAGATCCATCGCTAGGTCCAGCACTAGGACCAGCATAATATTCAAAATGCACATGAGGTCCAGTCGAAGGGCCTGCTCCTGGAGTATTTGGATCTCCACCAGAAAGACCAATCAATTGATTTGCCCCAACCTGTTGTCCTTCTTGGACATCTATTCTACTGAGGTGTGCATATCTAGTTTCAGTATTATCATCGTGTATAATTCTAACGGATGACATTGTTTTAGCATCAATAACTGGTTCTACTTTAGCAACTTTGCCTGGTTTTAACACAGCAATTGGTGTGCCTTGTGGTGCATTATAATCTATTCCCAGGTGATTTGTTGACCCAACGCCACCAGGAGAAGGTCTACTACCAAACCCAGAAGTCATCGTGAATTGTCCTTCCCCTGGTGCAGACCCACCACTTACCGTAGCACCCGTTGGAGATGGACTTCCGCCATTACCTTTATCTTCTTCGTCTTCGCCAAATAAATTAAGACCAGAAAATAAATCTTTTAAGAAGTTTCTGCTTTCTTTTTCAGTATCTGATTTTGTATACGATGCCTTTCCTAATGATGTGCTTGTCAATACATTTGTAAAACCAAATTGTCTAGAAAGTCTAGAAATATCCTGTGCTACTATTTGACCAGCAATTCCAGAATCAGTCTTGCCAAGCATTCTGCTAGTAATACCTAAGAAGGCAGCTGCAGCTCCTTTGAAAGGAATTGCCATGGCTTCTTCACTATCAGCTGATTTTTGTTTACCAAAAATATTTTTAGCAGGGTTACTATCGAGAGGTAACACCGCATCACCAGGATTTAAAATTGTTTTAGTGGGATTATCTACTATACCACCTGATGCCATTGAAGAAACAGGAGATGGTGGCACTGCTGATGGGACTATGCCACCTTCAGAAAATCCAGTGAATGATGGAGTAGAAATGTCTAGCATCCCCCTCTCAAGTCCAGACATACCTGATGTTTGCTCTGGTGTTAAACCTGGAGTACTGAATGCTTGTCCTAATTCTTTGTTGCCTAGTCCTGGAGCAAAAATATCTCTTCCTAGACTAGCTGCCAAGAATGCCCACCCGAATGGACCAGGCAATGCACTACCAAGATTCAACGCACCACCAACAGCATCACCCTCACTAAAAGATTTTGCTGCTAATCCAATACCTAACGCAGTTTGTGCTCCTGGAAGTAATCTACCAAGTAATCCACCAGCACCCTTTGCTCCTGCTTTAGTGCCACCTTTTGCAGCATCATCTGCGAAAGGTAACATCTTTTTCCACCATGGTTGCTTTGCTGCTGGAGCAGGAGCTCCACCACTCGTAGTAACCCTAGGACCAGTGCCAGGCATCGTGCCAGGCATCCTAAATCTACTGAAAGGATTTCTACCTTTTCTCAAATCATTAATGTCATCTAATACATCAATAATTTCCAAACTTTTCCACAACCAATCAAACATTCCACCGCCACCTTCTTCACCTCCACCATCACCAGAAGAATCTGATTTACTAGAAGAAGATTTTTTCTTTTTAATTACATCTGCAACATCTTGCGTCTTATCAATATTTTTTTCAGTCCTAGCATACTTCGCATCTTCAATAGATTTTCTTTTTAATTCTGTCTGTGTCGATAATGTCTCCTTAATTACTGTTAATGTATCTGATGCTCTAGAAGCAGAGGCTACATTTTCACTAGTTAAAGAATTCAATGACGATAATTTCTGCACCATCATAGTGGTGTCTTGCATGATAGCAGAAAACCCACCTGCAATAAAATTCTTTAATTTTTCTGGCGTTGATTTTGCTTGAGATTCTGCTGCTGCGGCGGATGCGATTGGAGAATCAGTTTTCTTTTGATTCCACGAGAATTGTTTGGACCAATTACTTTTTGCTTTTTTAGATTTGACTGGGTTAAATTGATTTTTTAGAGATGATTTGAATAGAGATCCTTTCTCTACCTGCACACCTTCTTTATCAGCCTTTTCTCTCTCTTCTTTTGCTTGCTCTGCGGCATCACGAATCTTAGTTCCTATCGACTTAGCAATGCTAAGCATCGATGGTCCTTCTCCTGCTTGTGTTGGAGTGTAAGTTCCTGCTGCCATTTGTTATTCCTGCACGAAAAATATTTATGAGTGACGACGTAACTTTTCTAACTGTATTGCTTTCGATGCATCTCCCTGAGAATTTCTTGGCATAACAGTCGCTGGAGCTGCTGGTGCTGCCAAAGGAATTACTCTAGGTTTAGACTGCATTACAGTTACTACATTCACTGTAGATTGAGAAGGTGCTGGAGCTCTCATTGTTTGAAATTGCTGCATCATCTTTTGTTTCACATCTGGTGATATATCAGGGTTATTATACCATGCATTTGGACCACTTATTTGGTCATAAGTTGCAGTAGATTCTGGGAACAACATATCACCTATCAATGGCAAGTCTGCAATTCTTACTACCTTACCAAAAACTTTTAACATTTTTAAATTGGACCCAGAAATAGAGAGGTCTGGAGAAACATACCCTCTCGTCATTTGTTGCTTCAGTTTATTTGCCAAAGGACTATTGGAATACTGTCCCGACATTATCTTATTTGCTAATACTCTACCCTTATCAAACACTTCTCCTCTTACTTTAGATTGTGGCTCAAGAAAATTTAAGCGCCATGCGTTAGCAGGCACAATAGTTTTAATAATACCACCAGCTGCTTGTTTACCACCGAATGAACCTGAAGTTCCAGCGTATCTCTTAGCAGTATTGATATGTGGTGCAGAATAAGCACCACGCCCAAGTATCATTGCTTTTTTAGATTCTATAAATTTTGCTCCAGCATTTATGGCATCAAAACCCGCTTTGCCCATTCCAGTAAATCCAGCAGTTGCTCTCGTACCTCTACCCAATCCTTTTGCTTTGAATGGATTATATTTTTTGACTAAACTAGTAGCAAATTTTTTCAAACCACTCAAGACATTCAATCCACCAGCAGCTTGCAATCCTATTTCTTTATCTAACTGTTGGTTTCTTCTAGAAGTTTGCTGAGGATTTTTAGACTGACTATACTCAGGTGTTTCTATTGGTCTAATAGCAATTCCCTTCTCATATATTTTCACTCTTTCTGTGCCATGCACTTCAATATTTTTATTGCTAGGTAATGGAAGTGGATATCCTTTCATTGGCCCCTCAACAATAAAAGAACCTAAAAGTTTTCCAAATTTTCCTTGTCCTATATTACCACCAGCAGCAAATGATGGCACTGGTGCTGCTGTCTGTAAGTTTCTTGGCAACTCATTGAAGAAATAGTTTCCGCCTGTAGGTCTTTCAACTCCATCAGTAACACCAGCTGGTTGATCTGCTCTGAAGTCTGTGCGAGGTCCAACAAACTGAGCAGCATTTTGTTGTAAAGATGGGTCAGATATTGCTCGGGCAGCATCCTCTGCCTTTTTCTTTGCTTGCTCTAAAGTAACTGTCTGCCCTCTCCCTTCATAGTAATATTGTATGGCAGCTGCAGCACTATCAGCATCAGTGATACTTTTCCAGACATCAGCGACTTTAGATCCTCCGCCACCTGTTGCAGTTGGATTAGTAAATGCTACTTGATACTGTCCATCTCCAGTTAAAATTTCGTGGATAGTAGACCCCCACCCACCATTCGCTAATCTATTATAGACAGATTGTGCAACATCAGCTTGTCCTTGAGCAGTACTATCTTCAAGTGCAGCAACTGCTGCCAATGTCCAGAAATCATTGCCGCTTCCTGGAGGACCAGGAGGTTTCTGCTTCGCTTTCTTACCTTTTTTACCCTTCCCAAATATACCAAGACCATCAAATATACCACCCAGCATTGATATTGCACTTCTTCTATCTGGCAAAGCACCAAAGAGAGCAGAGTTAATAACATTCTTATCAATGCCAAATGATTTAGAGAAAGGAGAAACCATTGGTTTAAATATGGGAGCAAATACACCGCCAAGTGGTCCCATTCCTCTCAGAAAAGTCCCCATGTTTGCTAACATGATTGCGCCAGAAGTTCTAATTGGTAGCTCCATTACCTCAGTAAATGGTTGAGCAAGACCCATAACTTCTCCACCCTTTATACCACCATACCCAACAGCAGAAGAAATATTACTCACATCACCACCACCAACAACACCACCAGCAGCCATTTTCTTGGGAGTTTTATTTCTCAAAATAATTTCTGGTCCTGCTTCACCAACTAAAGCTGGAACACTAGTGTTTGGTATTATTCCACCAGAAGCAAATGATTTTCTCCTACCAAATATTTTTGGTATGTTAAATCTACTTTTTCTTTTTGGCGCATCACCAGTAATATTAGTTCTTCTTCCACCTCTTTGATTCTTTTGTGTGGCATTTATATTTCTTCCTTTTCTTCTGTCTGCTAAATCAGCAATGTCATCTATTCCATCTATAACATCAAAAATGGTATCAAGAAGTCCACCACCAGATTTTTCATTACCGATAGAAATATCTGCGTCTACATTTATATCAGGAGACTTAGATTTTACTGCTTCATCTGCTATGTTATTAACTTCTATGTCAGTAAGACCTAATAACTGCTGACTTATTTGCTCAGATATATCTGCATACCTAGTTGTTTCTGAAACTAATTTTTGCGTTAAAGTAATTTGAGTATTTAAAGATTGATTAATTTTCTCTAAAGACCTTCCTACTTGTCTAAATCCAGACCCAATATCTTTTATACTATCCTTACTCTTTTGCTTTGCCTTCGGATCATCTTCACCGTAATCAAATTGCGATGAAAATGTAGATAACTGACTAGTTTTTTTAAATGGTTTACTTTCTAAAAATGCACCGAAAGTTTTATCGTATGCTTCACCACCAAAATGATAACCAATTGCTTTCTTTAAAAAGTAACCTTTTTCTCTTTGCTCTGCTGGTATGTCAGCACCATTTGCGGCTGCTTCATCCGACCTTTTCTTCTCTTCTTTAGCGTCTTCAAAAGATTTTTTTATCTTCCCAGAAATCCATCTAGCAAATGAGAGCATTGATGGTCCTTCTCCAGCTGCTGTCGGAGTGTATGTGCCCCCTGTAGAACCACCAGAACCACCAGAAGCTGTGCCACCAGCACCACCTATAGAAGATGCAATAGATTTGAGTCCACCACCAACCGTTTTACCGAATGATGGTTTTGTTTTTCTATTTGTCTTTGGTGCTTGTTTATTTTGTGTTGATTTTTTCTTGGTTTTTTTAATTACTCCAGTAGGTCTTTTTAATTTTCTTCTCTTTGGTTTCTTTTTTGATTTTGGAGTATTATAACTTCCTTCCCAGGGATCAGGAATCTTATTTTCTGTAGGACGAGGATTCATATCCTCCTTAATTGCTTCTAATACTTCTACCTTATCTTCAATGACAGCAGCAACTTCTTCTTTTGTTTCTGCTTCCTTAACTTCTTTTCTTGTTTCGTCTAATTCTTTTAGTCTAGACTGTATAGCAGCTTCTTCAATTTTCTTATCTACTTCTTCGCGGAAAGGTTTCTCAAGAAACTCTTCTACCAACCACTTTTGGTATGGTTCAGCATTATATGCACCACCAGACTTATCCTTCTGATTTAGTTGAGGATACTTACCCCATTTTTTAAGGTTTTCAATTAACCTATCAGCATCAGCATCACCAAGTTTTACATAGGATGTGAAGTTTTCGCTCAACCCCTCTACTCGTCTACCAGTTAGATTACCTTTGAGACGCAACCAAGTTGCCTCGCCAACCCTATCAGCAGACCAATAAGGTTTTTTGGGATCTAGTATTCCTTCTGGCGGTTGTGCGGGATTCATTTAAACTGTTTCTGTTTTTGTCTATCTTCTTCTTCTTTAAGATGATTTATCAACATAGTAACATATACCTCTCTTTCCCACGGTAACATCTCTTCCAATTCAGTAAGAGAAAACTTATGAAAATACATCAGATTAAAATTAGTCTGATAAAAATTCACAAGTGTTTCATGGAAGAGACTTATCCGAAAAAATTAGTAAGTCCTTCAATAGTATATTCAGAATCCACTCCAGTTTCTTTATTATTTAAAGTAAAAGAGTGTGATACTTTAGGCATAGTAGCAAAAAACTTTTGAATTTCTTCAAATTGTTTACTTGTCAAACCTTCTAAGTATTCTTTAATCTCTTTCTTTGGTGTAGTTTTTGCTTCCCATACTTCATCCCCATCATAAATTTGCTCAACGCAATTAATAACTTCATCAAATACTTCTTCCGTTGATTGTTCTTTTTGTAGAATTTGTGATGTAATAAATTGCTCCATGCTTGGATACTTCATAATTAAACCACTGCTATCAGAAAGAGATATCTTTTTATCATGTCCTTCTGGTTTAATACATTCAACTTCCTCAAGATTTAATGTATATGGAAGTTTAGTTTCTCCATCATCTTTGGCAGTAAAAATCATTTCAACTAATTCACCGACAGATTTAGCACGAATGCGTAGAAAAACATATTCCAAATCAAACATTGGAAGATCTTCTACTTTTACTCCGCGTGTAAGAATACATGATTTTAGAATTTCAATGATAGCATCTCTCATTTGCTTATCATCACCAGACTCAGTAGCAATCAGAAGAAGTTTTTCTTCTTTCACTAAGAATGGTCTATATTTAATTGTCTTACCTGTTGAAGGTAATTCCAATTCATAAGTTGGGACTGTGGGTTTTGGTAATGCCATAATGTTTTATGATAATGTAATATTTTCTGGGTCAAATGACCATTTCCTGTAATAAAATGATGCTGTTACTTTCAAAAGAGTAGATGCACCATAAGAAAGAGGAGTGCTTTGAATAGAATATGGCCATGCATCATGTAATGTATATATTCCGCTAACTCTACCTAATGTTTTTGTTGAACTTCTTTCCGCTTTAGTAATTGTAATGCTTGGACACATGTATTCGTCTGGATATCTTACCTGTGTATTAGAGAGTCTACTAGCAAATCCAGTTCCTTCATCAAAAACATGACGACTTAACCACATGTTTATGAATTTTAAAGGCAACAAATTAGCATCACATGTCCACCCAAGAGTTATATCTGTAAAAGATTTTGTGTGTGCATAATTAACTTGACCACCGCCGACGTAAGTGCCAGTTGTTTGACCAGTATTTGCTTGCATACCTGGAAGAGATGCTTCTTCACATAACAAAGTGAGCATAGCATATGCAGTATTATTACCAATTAGTTTACTAAATCCTATCTGATCCAGGTCCTTCAATAACAATTTATTTCTCTCTCCATCTAAATTAAATTGCACCGCATACAGATTTGACATTGCCATGCCACCTGTTTTGGCAATGCCTCCTAGAAAACTGCTAATACCTGCATCACCAGTGAATACCGTCTTTGCCATCTAAATAGATATGCGGAAACTATATTATTATTTATGGCATACTCTGGAAAGTATAGACCTGAAAATCCACAGAAGTACAAAGGGAATCCGACAAACATAATCTATCGGTCTCTTTGGGAAAGAAAGTTTATGATATTCTGTGATAAAAATCCCAGCGTATTGCAATGGGGCAGTGAAGAATGTGTGATACCGTATCGCTCACCTATTGATGGTAGAGTACATCGTTACTACGTTGATTTCTATATCAAAATACAAACAAAGACTGGTGAAATAAAGAAATATCTTATTGAAATTAAACCAAAAAAACAAACAATACCCCCTGACCCACAGAAAAAACAAACAAAAATTTATAAAGATAAGGTATTATCTTACTATAAAAATATGGCGAAGTGGGAAGCAGCTAAAGAATGGTGTGAAGATAGACGCATGGAGTTTCTAATACTGACAGAAGATCACCTAGGAGTCTAACATGGCAAAAGGATTCGGCAAAGATAGTAAGTCTGGTGGCAAAAACTACGAGACTATCTTTGAGCGTGTCCAGAAACTTACCGATGGTGAAGATAAAACATGGTCATGGTATCGTCAAACTGTTAAAAAAATGGCTTTAGAATATAAATCTAAACCAGAAAAAACGGTAAAAGAAGAAAGAAGAGATAGGATACAAGATGAAGACAAGCAAGACAAAAATGAAATAAGAAGATATGCTAAACAAGGAAGACTATTCTTGTTTGAATACAAAGCAAAGATGAAGTATCTACCATACTACGATCAGTTTCCTTTAGCATATGTGATACGTGCCAATAGAGATCATTTCATTGCTGCCAATTTACATTATGTACATCCAAATAAAAGATTAAAAATTATACAAGATTTAATGGATGATAAAGTTAACGTGCCTACGTGTATTATCCATAAATATATAACAGACCACATTGATGGATTTCTTTTGGACTTAGCATCTGCTGAGTGGGAAACATCTATTGCCCTGCCTGTAGAAAGTTTTGTTAGAGATAAAAATGGTCAAAAATTTCCATATAAATCTGCTGATGTGTGGAAAGAAACTAATGAAAAATTCTATACTAGATTCAAAGCAAAGAGAATCATAAAAGGTTATGGCAAACCAGAAGACATCGAGGATGTAGAATAATGTTACCATCAACAGGCGTCAGCACAGGGCCAAAAACACCGAAGAAGGAGCAGCTGCGATATCCGTATGAAGCTATCGGGCAAGACATGGAATATGTGTTGTTTACTTTCTATGATTATACTGCTCCTTTTAGTAAAGACGGATTTATTACGGAAGCATCGCTGGATGCTTATAACAAATCTTCTTCAGGATTAAAATCAACTGGAAAAACTGTTATAATGTATATGCCAGAAGATATTGAAGGACAATATGGTGCTAGTTGGACAGATACTAATATAAGCACAATAGCTAGAGGAGCATTGGGAGCATTTGGAGCATTTAGTGGAAAAGATCTTGGTGGTACCCTGAACGCAACGATTGCAGCGGGTACAACAACATTTAATAATGCCATTAATAAAGGTACTTTAGCAGCAAAAGGTATCAGTGAGTTACTTGCAAAAGCAAATTTTGGTAGTTTGTCTGTCAATGATGTCTTTGCCGCATCAACTGGGCAAATTTTAAACCCAAACACTGAAGTGTTATATAAAGGACCAAAGATGAGAAACTTTAGTTTATCATTTAAAATGACGCCATTTAATGAGGCTGATTGTGGAAGAATCAGACAAATTATTCATGCTTTCAAATTCGCAACTCTACCATCGTACGGAGGTGCTGGTGATGAAAAAGCATCCTTCGTCACAGTGCCGCAAATTGTTGACGTTACTTTTAGAAAAGGTAATGAAGTAAGTCCATGGGTAACACAATACAAACCGTCAGTCATCACTGATTTTAATGTATCATATACACCAGATGGTGCATGGGCTAGACTACCAAATGGAGCTCCAGTTTCAACAACAATGAGAATTTCTTTTCAAGAAACAAAAATGGTATACGCCAACGAATTACAAGAGGGAGGACCATCATACTAATGTATTTCTCACTCACCCCCGACATACAATACGACGAGAAACCAATACAGTTTCCTTTCTCACAGTCAGATTATATTGTTGCCAAAAATTTCTTTCGTCGTTTTAAAATAGACGAAGATAAATTTAGTTACTCTGTATTTTTCAATCGTTATGCCATTGTAGAAGGAGATCGTCTAGATTCTATTGCAGAAAAGGCATATGGCACTGCTCTATACGATTGGGTAATTGCTATTACTAATAATATAATCAATCCATACTTCGATATGCCGTTAGCGGAATGGCAGGTCAGAGATCTAACAGAGAATCCAGATGCCGTGCATCACTATGAGACAGTAGAGGTAAAAAATAGTGAAGGAATAGTAGTTTTAAAAGAGGGGTTAATTGTTGATCAAAAATTTACTGCTACTCCATATGTTTATCTAGATAAATCAACTCCTTCTCTCATCTATACAACCAGAGCAGGTAATTTAGTTACAAAAACAGTGACAAATCTAGATCAAGCTATCAGAGAAAATGAATCAAGGAGAGAAATTTATCTTTTAAAACCAAGATACATTGAAGAATTTGTAAGAAATTTTAAGGAGCAAAATTTTTACTCACGATCAACTAATTATGTTGATAGTCAATTGAAGAGAGCAGGGGTCTAAACTTTTTTGTGCAAAAAAATGGGCGGATTTTTTTTCCGCCCAACTGGTTTTTAACTATAGATTTTGGTTTCAGTCTTCCTCAGCAAGGCGAGCGAAGTAACTGAGAGCATCATCTTCATCCTCGTCAACACCAGCAGCAACAGCAACCTTAGGTAAGGAAGGTTCGCGGCGCGGAGCAACAAACTCTTCTTCGTCTGCAATCTCTTCATCGAGTGTAGGACGAGCAACTTGTGCGCGAGCAACGGAAGGAGTTTGAGTGATGCCAAGCACCAGATTCAGGCGCTCTTCCAACTCTTCATAGGTCTTAAAGTTAGGGGAAGAAACAAACTCTTGGAGAGAATGTGATTGCCGCCAGATTTTTTCAAGCGTATCATCATCAGCAGCAAGGGCAGCAGGTGCAGCAAACTCAGACTTATCGTAATTCCAGTAACCAGCAACGTTAGTGATCTTTAGTTTGAAGTTAGCACCTTCCCACAGGTCGAAAGGATTGATAGGAGTCTCATCCTCAAACTCAGGTTGCATGGCAGCCATGATTTTATCATAGATTTTCTTACCATACTTGTAGAGAAATACTTTACCCTCATTCTCTGGGTTTGCTTTGTCGCTTACCACATAGATGTTGCTGTAGTAAGAGAGCTTGCGCTTCTGCTTGCGAGCAGTTTCTTTATCGGAATCACGCCCACTATTCCACAGGCGACGATTGACTTCGCCAACAGGATCTTTACCACCATTCGTGGTCAGAGAATTTTCAATATACCAACCGCCTGGTCCTTGGAAGGCGTGACTATACAGTTTCACAAACGGCAGGTCTTCGCCGTCAGGGGCAGGCAAGAAACGAATAACAGCAAACCCATTGCCAGCAGCATCGACAGATGGTTTCCAGAAACGCTCATCAGCACTGGAAGAAGAGTTTGCTTTCTCTAACTCTTTAGTTAGAGATGCGAAATTATTTTGCGACTTACGCTTAAGGTCAGCAAAAGACATAGGATTACCTCGGATTAAATTAGATTTGGTCTGTGTGACGCCCTATCACTTAGTCATTATAACACGGCAGAGAGGGGGGCGTCAACCCTCGTCTGCCTCTATCTCTGCTTGAAACTGGTCAAGCTTGTTAAGCATACCGCGCATCAGCGAGAGCACGTCTTGTGTCTCCCACCAACCGTAGAGCATCTTAGCACCCTGCTCAATCTGCTCACACATCTCAACCGCTCTGGGATCGTCTGATAGTTTCAGACGAGTATAGAAGATCTGTTGTTTCTCTACCAGTGACCTTACGGTGTGGATGTATTCAAGTTGATCTTCCTTACTACCCTGCATAGGACCAGCAAGTGTGAGCTCCATCGCTTTCATTTGAAGACGCTCCATTTCTTTCGCTTCTTCTCTTACAATATCGGAATCAAAAAAGTCGGTCATATTAACATTAGTTTAGCGCGGGATGTTTTCTTGATGAAATTTAATTGTTGAGCATCAAACTTTAGTTTTTCTTTTAGAGGTTTGGTAATGAGTTTTGATACCGTTTCCACCTCAATATTATTTACATCACAATAGTGTAGAATAGCATCAATATAATTCATATCATTATGTGATGCAATCTTCTCCACATCCTGTGAGAATTTTGCACTAGTCATAAACTTATCCTCTAATATTTCTCCTTTATTCATAGGTTTTTTTATACAGATCTATGTACTGAATTAATTTTAGAAGGTATTCCTTCTTTGGTGTTTCTACAAACACTTGAGTGTCTCCGCTTTCACAAGCGATGATGGTAACAATTTTATTAACTTTTAATTTGTATCTTTCATACAGCATACATGCATATGCTGTTTCCTGAATAAGATAATCTTCAATCCACTCTAGCTTTTTTTCTTCAGCAGATGTCTTGAAGTCGATGATAGATAACTCTCCATCAAACTCTGCAATACAATCTACGCGCCCTGCAATTTCCAACTCGTCTGAGTATAGTGCCGCTTCTTGTGCGTAGATATTATTGATTCTGTTTAAGGTTGGTATAGCATTCTTAAACATCATCAAGGGCAGATACTTGTCCTTGAATTTATTTTCATCGTATGTATTATTTAGGTAGTCTTCACACATAAGGTGAAACGATGTGCCACGATTAGCAGCACGATTAGAGATACGATTTGCTTTTTCTTCTCCTACTTTATTTCTCCACCTCATTATACCAGCTTTCTTCTCTGGATTGCAAGAGAGCACAGTAGTAATCGATGGGTACTTACCGCCCGATGGCACAGGATAAACTCTGCGACCATCTACAGTTTCAGCAATCAATTCGATTGGGTCTAAAGGAGCATGACAAAAAAGCATTTTATAGTCCTAGATTTGTTTTACTAATGAGATAACTACGGACTAATCCGCTACGTACGATGTCTTCGATTTGAAATTCAATTGTTGAAAACTCTTCCATGGTCTCAATGATACGCATGAAGTCAATGATACCATTGCGCTCATGAGTTTTAATAAGGTCTGACTGTCTAACATCACCCGAGAAGATAATCTTAGAGTCTTGTCCTACACGAGTGATGATTGAATCAAGCTCATGGAAGTTTAGATTCTGCATCTCATCAATCAGAATAATGCAGTTGTCTAGTGTGGTGCCACGAATAAAAGATGTACTCCAGAAAGAAATAGTTTCCTGTGCTTTGAGATTATAATATAGTTTATCAAACTCATCATCACTTGGCATCTCAAACATATATTTTACCATATTTTTATATGGAATTTGATATAGAGATGACTTATCTTCGTGGTCTCCTGGAAGAAAACCAATCTCGCGTGTCGCTACTAGTGAGCGAACGATATAGATTTTCTCATAAGGAGTATTCTCATTGAGAACGTCTTTAAGTGCGAGATATAATGCGATGAATGTTTTACCAGTGCCAGCGCAACCATATCCAAACATATTTTTGCCCTTTGCATACTCTTCAAAAAATCTTTTTTGATTCTCTGTAAGAGGCTCAATCTCTGTAAGCAATTCAGAATTGACAGGCTTCTTTCGTTTCATTTGCTTCAAACTCATACCAGACGGAACAACAGCACCATTTTTCTTTCTAGTTTTTATAGGCATAATTTATAGTCTCTCTACATTCGATCCAGGTACGTTGGCAGCGCGGTTGATAATCGATTTCCAATCACTTGATGATTTGTTTTGCCAGTTTCCTATTTCAGAAACTGAATGCAGAAGGGTTGGCATCTGAGTGATGTGAGGATTAGCAGCAAGATAAGGCTCTCTATCTGCCATATACATCCACTTTTCAAACTCTTCACCTGTATTATTATCTTTGAATTTGTAAGTTGGCATCTTTAATAAACCATGTAGGAATCGTGGCAGGAGACTTCCATTTTGCAAACGCAACTTTGTCTCCAATATAATAGTTGCGGTATGACTGGATGCTATCTCCAGGTATTTTATATTTATCTGGCATTGCAGGAGGGGGGTCAACCCAACCAGCATCTTTAATATTGAATGGTGGCACCCAAAGATAACTAACCAAACTCTCAGTGCTGTGGTAGTTTCCATAGCGTCGTGTATATTCTACACAACAATGCTGAAACAAATCAAACAGCCACCTGTAATGTGATACTGATTCTCTTACCCACTTTGCCGATGGATGATTAACATGACATGCTTTGTATAGAATATCTTCGCGTGGTTTGTCAAGTCGCCAGCGTTTAATATTACGATTCTTATTTGTTTTACCAGTATAAGGAATGCCGTCAAGCACACGATGAGCAGTAGACATGAGTTGAGCATACTCAACAATCATTTTTACTACATGCTTATCACAATGCTCGGCGGCACAAGTGCGTGGGTCGTAACTTAAATAGAAAATATTCATAGGAAAACAAAATTCATATTACTCTCTCACTCTAACTCTCCACATTTCAACTACCTCATCAAAAACTCCACCCTGACAAGTTTCCATCCACCCAGCATGATCTGGATGATAAAATGCCACTTTAGCTAATTCTTTTTCAGTATCAACTTCAAGTATAGCACAAGGAATCCACCCTTTATCTACAGAAATTAAAACCTCATATGGAAATTTAATTTTATTTCTTTGCTCTTCGGAAATTTTTGCTACGGAGGTAGTTAATTCATTAAATTGATTATGCAATTTAGAAAGATCTGGTTTGTTATTATTCATTGGTCCAACCTAATGCTTCTGATACTACTGGAAATTGTTGTTTAAATACCTCACGACATGCTTCAGCAATTTGCATATGCTCTTTTTGAGTGCCATGAGCAGAGCGAAGGTTGATGTAGTGTGTCCATGATCTTACCGAACCTGTCATATAGATACGTGTTGGTGTTGCCAAAGGTAATACAAACCTTGCACACTCCTTTGCTACTCCTTGTGATAAAAGAAAATTGTAGACATCTTGGGCATCTCTAAAAAGGTCTTGAATCATTTTATTCATAACAAATACTTTTTCTTCTTCAAGATCATCTGTAGAATTCTGACGATTCTTTTCATCTTGACGACGTAATTCTGGAATAGGAATGTCTGATGCTAACAAATTGGTATCAGCATAGCGTTGTGAAAACTCTTGAAATGTAAATGATCTGTGACGCAAGATTTGTGCTGCAATACCACGAGAGGTTTCAATCTCAAGGGTCATATGAGCTTGCTCAAAAACAGACCAATGATTATGCTTAATACAATAAGCAAGCAACTTGGCATAGTTTTCGTTGTCTTGATTCGCAGGGTTGCTAACTCTAGCAACATATGCCATTGTTTTTTCTGCATCGGGAGTCACTGATACTAAAGATACATTCATAATTAAGATTCTAGACGACGGATTTCTGACAGGTTACTACGAAGATACTTTTTATATTTTTTTATAAGTTTATTAATTTCATCTTTTTTAAAGTTTGCCATCACAGAAGGTGTTGATGATTCAGAAAATGATTCATCTGAATCCTCTGAGTCTAGATTTTCTGAAGCATCTTGCCATTCAGAAGGATATGGAGGAATCATTTGTTTTATTTCTTCCCGCCTTGCTTCAATTTCTTTGAGTCCTTCTTCAGAAACATTTTCAACAAGTTGCGGATCAGGAATAATTACTCCACTATCATCAACAGTTTCTACAGGAGTGAGCGGTACTTCTTGTGAAGATACATCTACAATTTCTTCGGACATTTTTACCTCAATATTATGAATTTAGTTTAGCAGAATTATTTAATCATGTCAACTAACACTAATAGTAGCAGTAACCGTAATACTATCTCCATTGTTAGCAATATTAAATGGACCAGAAGTAAATTTCTCAGAAGCAATTAACTTATTGCTGGTAGCACCAACTAAATAATACCCATAAATTTGACCAATACTAGATGTGAAGGTAAACAATTGCGGATTGCTTGATGCAACTTTACCAGTAACTGTCCAATTGGAAGCATCTAAAGGTTTCTCAGCATAACCGCCACCAGTTACTTCAGTAAAATCTCCAACTACTGTGAGGGGAGTGGGACTAACGTTATTACTATATAATTTTAATTTTAAAGTTTCAGTTGTTGTTGAAATACCCAGAGAATATTTTAAAATATTTTCACCTCCTTCGTTACTAATTATAATAGGCATCTTTACCTCCTTTTCTTTTCTTCTTTTGGTTTATTGTCCCAAAGTTTTGGATTGACCCGCCCTTCAGTTTGCTTAAACTTGATAAGTCTTTCTCTATATCTATCCCAATAGTAATCAAAAATATCCGCTTGTTTATTTGAAATTACTATATCATAACAGTATACTTCGTCATCAATATACTTCACAATATATGCGTTATAAGGAAGAGTTCTATCTTCTGCTAATGCTGGATCACAATTTTGATGTAGGATTTTGATATTCAAGAACGATTACCCCATTGAATATTAGGGAATGTTTCTTGAACTAGTGTCTTTGAAATACGAGTGTATTTTTTTTGCAGTGCTTTATCTTTTACTGCACACAATACTTCTGCTTCTTCAGCATGAAGAGTTTCAAGTAATCCAATAAAAATTTCTTCACGTTTCATGTTGCTAACATTCATGCCACCCTTTACAAAGTAAGCAAACTTACGTTGCTCATTCTCAAGGTAGGTATGATCAAGACCTTTTGCTGCAGGATTTTTTCGATACGGCACATCACCTTCAGGAAGAAGTGTAACCACACTATCATCATAATTCCAAATAAAAAGACTGCGAAGAGCTTGTGAATTATTCTCTTGCAGGATCTTACTTTTCTCTGCTTTAGTCTTAGCGTTATTTACTTTCTGTAGAATTTCCGAAATTAAAAGTTTCATATCAGTTACTATTAAAGGTCAATGTATTCTTGCGGAAATAATATTCCTGCATCAAATCATTAAGTTGGTGCTCTTTAAAATATTCAAGAGGCACTTGCTTGTCTTGATTATTTAGTGATAGATATTGATCGAGAATTTTGTTTTCAATATCATTAGGAATACATGTAAGGTCAATTAAATTTCTATTTCTTTCATAGTTATTCATCAACTCTTTTGTATTACAGAAAACAGATGGGTCTATCTTCACCCACTTTTCTAAGTTTTTCTTACTTATAGGTTTCTGTCTTTTGTTTACCACAAACGTATCGTCGTCAGATAAGAAATTAGGTATGCCATCTGACTTATCTCCTCTAAGGATATGTTCGAGAATGTATTCTTTGGGGTTGTCATGTTTAATTTCTTTTTTCAAAATAGGATTAAATTGTTTTACAAACGGATACCGTTGTAATTGAATGAAGTCTTTATCCCCAGATAAAATCAAAACTTTCTCAAGAGATTGCCCTGTTTTGTGTAGTTTAATATTGTTTTTTGCCTGGTGTTTTACCAGTGAAGAGATAACATCATCTGCTTCTGCACCATATACTTCCACTACTTTGTATGGAAAGTATTGTTTGATCTCATCCCGAATTTTATTCAGGACTTCAAAGATGGCATTCCAATCTAATTCAGATGCTTCTCGATCTCTCTTTCTATTCTGTTTATAATGAGGAAATGCTTCTTTACGCCAGTAATGTTTACTGTCATATGCTAAGACCATTTCCCCGTATTGATCTTTGTATTGTTTTTCATAAGAGCGTAACCCAGTAAGCACCATATGCCTAACTAGATTCTCATTCAATACACTCATCTTTAATTGCATCATCAAATTACTAATCATAATCTGATTCATATCGATTAGAATCATTTAGTCCTCGTCGTCATACTCTTCATCGTCTACAAATGTGACTCTCAATAGGTCATCTCTATACATTTCACCATTTTCATCAAACATTTCTGGATGTAAAACGTGCTTGGCATAACCAGCATTCTCGTACCACATATCAAAAATGTCTTTGAGATTCCATACTAATACACCCCCTAGGATAAAGGCACCAACAGTAAGGAAAAAAGCAATGAACAAAAACGGTGCTGTTGCTTCCATGATTCTACTCCTTTAAATTGATTCTGTCAATCCTCAGAGACTCTCTAGAGTTATCCTGAATGTCTTACGGAGGATTGTAAAAGTTTTACTAAAGATAATACCAGTCTTGTCTGGCAAATTTGTCTCCTTCCTCCGAAGCATTAACTCCACACCCTTATTTATTTGCAGCGGCAACTGATTTTTTTTTATTTTTGCTTCCTGGTTTTCTCCCAGGTCTTCTTTCGTAGTCATACTTCTCCGCATCTTCAATTATTTTCACCAAGTATTCTTTATATTTTCTTGCTCGTGGTTTTCCCATCCATCCATAAACCTCTCTTAAGTCAGCAACATCTGGACCACCATCAAGATACAAATCAAGATGAGAAATTTCATCTTTTATTTGAGAAACTAATGAGCTATTTAAAAATGATAAAATTTCTGGTCTCTTAATATCTTCAGACTTAAGAAAACTGTAAAAATTTAATTGATATTTTTGAGAAGTAACTGCTAGATCTATTGCTGTGTTAACAATATTATAAATTTCATCATTTACTTTTGCCATATTATTTTTTGGGTGGGTCAACTAATCCTTTTTCTAAAAATAGTTTAGCAGTCTCTACGAGACCACCGATCTCTTCTCCATTTATAATTACATAAGGATATCCATTAGCTTTTGGAAACTTTTGCTGAAACAATTGAAAATTAATGTCTCTTCCAACTGTTACTTCTGTATAATTAACCAATGCTCTCTTAAAAAGTTTTTTAAGTGTGGTGCAATGACTGCATCCTGGGTTTGTATAAGCAACAATTTCCATTAGATTCCTCTATAAATGACGGTGAATATTGGATGTTTAGATTCTAGCATGTCTGCCATAAATCTGCAAGCAACATCTGGATTGGTATGATTGCCACAGGTAAAGATATCTACAGCAGCATAACTTTTCTCAGGCCATGTATGAATACTGATATGACTTTCCGATAGCAGACAAACAGCAGTGATTCCCTGTGGCGTGAATTCATATTTAACTTCTTCAATCAACGTTGCGTTAGCATGTTCTACTGCTTGCCTAAGGGAAGTGCTAATAAATTCTGAGTTGTTTAAAAGGTCTGCATTACATTCACACAACTCAGCGATGTGATGCACACCAAGCACTTCATTAACCATCAATGTATCTCCAATGTCGTTGAGTATTTATTGCAATAAAAAAGGGGGATTGCTCCCCCAGTTTATCAGTTGTAACTGAAGTGTCAACCGATTGCAGGTGCAGTGAGTGCCACAGGGGTCATCTCAGCAGCAGCAAGATCGAGTGGGAAGTTGTGAGCGTTGCGCTCGTGCATCACTTCCATACCAAGACCACCACGATTCAGAATATCTGCCCAAGTGTTGATAACATGACCCTGACTATCTTGGATAGACTGGTTAAAGTTAAAACCATTCAGATTGAATGCCATGGTGCTAACGCCAAGAGCAGTAAACCAGATACCGACTACAGGCCAAGCAGCAAGGAAGAAGTGCAGCGAGCGTGAGTTATTGAAGGAAGCGTATTGGAAAATAAGACGACCGAAATAACCGTGTGCAGCTACAATGTTGTAGGTTTCTTCTTCTTGTCCGAACTTGTAACCATAGTTTTGTGACTCATTCTCTGTGGTTTCACGCACGAGGGAACTTGTGACCAAAGATCCATGCATAGCAGAGAAAAGAGAACCGCCAAATACACCAGCCACCCCAAGCATATGGAAGGGGTGCATGAGGATATTATGCTCCGCCTGGAAAACAAGCATGTAGTTAAATGTTCCACTAATGCCGAGCGGCATAGCATCAGAGAAGGAACCTTGTCCAAAGGGATACACGAGGAAAACTGCAGAAGCAGCAGCAACGGGTGCGCTGTAGGCAACACAAATCCAAGGACGCATACCCAGTCGGTAAGAGAGTTCCCATTCACGACCCATGTAAGCATAGATACCGATCAGAAAGTGGAAGACGACCAGTTGAAATGGTCCACCATTATATAGCCACTCGTCGAGAGAGGCTGCTTCCCAGATGGGATAGAAGTGCAGTCCAATAGCATTGGACGATGGGACAACAGCACCAGAGATGATGTTGTTTCCCCACATGAGCGAGCCAGCGACGGGCTCACGGATGCCGTCAATATCCACGGGGGGTGCGGCGATGAAGGCGACGATGAAGCAGATGGTTGCTGCAAGCAGGGTGGGAATCATAAGAGTTCCAAACCAACCGACATACAAACGATTGTCGGTAGAGGTAACCCACTCGCAGAAGTTTTGCCAAATGTTTTCACCACCGCGACGTGTTGCGATAGTTGCAGTCATTGAAAATACTCCGAGTAGTTGAGAAAGTATTGTTAAGGAATGTTTCGTTTCCTTAACATTTATTTATAGTAGCACGGGTTACCGAACCTGTCAAGCCCCCTAGGCAGACCATTTATAAATAACATAAATAGAAACCTTTTTGCGTTCGTGTAATGGCAAACCGCTTCCCTTTGATTGTCAATCCTGACACTAAAGAAATTCAAGAATTAAAAGCTAATGACAACTTAGACTTAACTGGCAATGGTATATACGCTGGTGGATCTCTAGGATTGAATGGTCAAGTTTTGGCGAGTAATGGCAATACTGTGGAATGGAGGACTGTTTCTGGTGGTGGGGGAGGAGGTGGAGGTCTAGATTTAGACACCACCTATATTATAGAAGCAGAAAATGCTGACGACGGTGCTACTTTAAATCTAGTAGCAGGAGGAACTGGAGTTGGAACTATCAAGGTTAAATTTTTAGATAATGCACAGTTAGAATATAACGTTGCCAATAATTTAACTTTCACCAGCTCAATCAAAACTGGTAGCATAACAAATAATTTATTAACAAACTCATCTATTAGCGTTAATATTAACGGAGTATCTCAATCAGTTCCTCTTGGTGGCAGCGTAACTATTCCACAATACGGAAATGTATTCACAACTGCCACCCAAACTATAACAAACAAAACATTTAATAACTGTCTATTATCAGGAGCAACTAATTCATTTTCTCTAATTCCAAATAGTGCTTTAGTTAATAGCTCCATCACAATTAACGGTACTCAGGTTTCTCTAGGTGGCAGCATCAATATTGTAGGTGGTGGCAGTGGAGTAGATACCAACACTACATACACACTATCATCAGTTGATGGAGATACTGCTAGCAAAAAAGTAATACGCCTAACAGGTAGCGATACCAGCACTACAAATGTCACACTAGTATCTGGAAATGGAATTTCATTAACTAGATCTTCCAATGAAATAACCATTTCAAATACACTAACCGACACAAATACAACTTATAGTGTATCTTCAGACACACTATTATCTAATGGCAATGCTGTTGGAGCAAGAGTAAATCTTGTAGGCGGTGGCAGCGGCAGTGGAAATGGAATCACTGATAGAATTAACTTGAGAAATGGCACAGGAGTTGTAGTTTCTTCCACAAGTGACAGTGATATTTCGTTTTCTATTGGTCAAAGCGTTAACACAACTTCAAATGTAACTTTCAATGACCTAACATTGACTGGAAGTTTATCTGTTGCTGGCGCACTAACTTATGTCAACACCACAAATTTAGTCGTAACAGATAAGACTATTACTATCGCTGATGGTGTTACTAACTCTACCTTAGCAAATGGGGCTGGCATTCTCCTAGGCACTTCAAATATTAATTTAACTTATAGTCATGACTCTGCAGCTTGGGAGTCAACTGCACACTTTAATCTAGTGCCAACCAAAACATTTAAAATTGGTGGCACTAGTGTATTAACTGCCACCCAAGTATTAGGCAAATCAATGCCAACTGGCAATGTGGTAGGCACTATAGATACCCAATCGTTGAGTAATAAAACTCTCGTCAATCCTGTAGTATCATCAATCATTAATACTGGCACAGTGTATTTCCCTGCGCCAAACATTGCAGATACTCTAGTTGCTAGAAATACTTCTGACATTCTAACCAACAAAACTATTAGTGGAAGCACCAATACTATTTCAAATATTGGAAACTCATCACTAACTAATAGCAGTATCACAATTAATGGCACAACTGTTGCGTTAGGAGAAACAATATCTGTCACCGCTACAGATCCATATAGTGACGAAAAAGCACAAGATGCTGTCGCAGGAAGTTTTACAACTGGAGTGCATACTGGAATTAGTTTTTCTTATGATGATACTACAGGAAAAATTAATGCCACTGTAACTGGCGGCGGTAGTGGGGTTGCCCAAATTCAATCGGATTGGACGCAAACTAACACAGCATCTCTTG
>Ga0194130_10000725_pt1 | contig 58323 bp, 63 predicted proteins | sample TA2KigsurfametaG_FD_160084 | JGI IMG/M metagenome (GOLD analysis project Ga0194130, IMG submission 160084) | Freshwater microbial communities from Lake Tanganyika, Tanzania - TA2015050 Kigoma 12 surface | ecosystem: Environmental > Aquatic > Freshwater > Lake | place: Tanzania: Lake Tanganyika...
TCAGCCGACGGCACCTTCCGGGTGCAGGTTCCCTTCCGCGACGGCCAGCAGCTCTACCCGATCGAGGCCGTGGCGGCCGATGGCGAGCAGAAGCGCAGCATCACCATGGAGTTCCGGCGCTCCACCCCCGAAGCCAACGTCAACACCCGCGAGGCCGCCCTGGCCGAGTGGTTCTAGGCCCCCAGCCGCTCCTCCACCCGGGCGATCAGATCGCCGGCCGTCAGCTCCGCCCCCACCTCGAGCACGTGCCGACGCTCCCCTGCTTCGAGCGCTTCCTGGGCCCTGAGCTGGGACTCCAGCACGGCCCCATCGGCGTCGGAAGGATCTCCCCCCCGCTGCCGGCGCTCCTCGATCCGCCGGTGGGCCTGCTCCGGGGTCGTGCAGCAGGCCAGGATCAGGAACGGCACGCCGCAGCGTCGGGCCAGATCCTCCATGCGCCGGCGCTGATCACGGCCCAGGAAGGTGGCATCCACCACCACCGTGTATCCGGCGGCCAGGATCCGGGCGGCCTGCTCCGGCAGCTGCCTCCCGTAAAGGTCGGCGCTCACGGCGCTTTGGTAGGGATCTCCTTCCAGGGGTGATTCGTCTCCCTGACCCCAGGCGCCGAAGCGGCGCTTGCGCTCCACGTCGGAGCTGAGCTGGATCCAGCCCTGACGCCGGCAGAGCTGGCGGGCCCGGTGGCTCTTGCCGCTGCCGGAGACCCCATGGGTGATCACCAGGGCCGGGGCCGGGACCGTGGTGACGCGACGGGCGCCCAGGAGGTAGCGCTCGAGATCCCCCTGCAGCTGCTGCACCGTGCCGGCGTCGAGGTCGGGCTGGCGCAGCCGCAGGGCGCAGACCTTGGCCCGCACCAGGGAGCGGTAGACCCTGTACCAGCGCCAGGTGAGCAGGCCGCCGTAGTCGCCGCAGCGCCCCAGCCAGCGGTTGAGCAGCACCGCCCCCAGGTCGGGCCGGTCGCGGTGCTCGAGATCCATCACCAGAAAGGCCAGGTCGCTGATCACGTCGATCCAGCGCAGCTCGGGGCTGAATTCCAGGCAGTCGAAGACCCGGATGCGCCCCCCCTCCAGCAGCAGGTTGCCGAGGTGCAGATCCCCATGGCACTCGCGGATGCGCCCCTGGCTGCGGCGCAGGTCGAAGGTGGCCTGGAGCGCCGCGAAGCTCTCCTCCGTCCACTGCCGCAGGGCGGCCACCTCCGCCGCGACCGCAGCCCCGCTGGCCGCCAGCACCTCCAGATTGGCCACGGCCGGCGCCTTCACCAGCTCCGGTGCGCCGTAGGAATCGTTGGGGCGGGCCACCGCGGCGGCGGCGTGGAAGGCCGCCAGGTCATCCGCCAGCCGCTCCAGCTGGTCGGCGCCCAGGCCCTGGTGCTCCAGAACGGCCCCCAGCAGGGCGCTCTGGGGGAACTGGCGCATGCGGATGGCCAGCTCCAGGGTCGGCCCGCTGCCGTGCAGGCTGGCCCGCTCGGGCGGGCCGTGGATCGGAGTGAGGCCGAGGTAGAGGTCCAGAGCCAGCCGGCGGTTGAGCCGCAGCTCCTCCTGGCAGAACCAGCGGCGTCGCTCCGGGGTCGAGAAATCGACGAAGCCCAGGTTCACCGGCTTCTTGATCTTGTAGGCGATGGTCCCTGTCAGCAGGATCCAGGAGATGTGGGTCTCCAGGCACTCGACCCGCTCGACCGGATGGTCATAGGCGCCGGGATCGAGCAGCGCGGCGATCATCGGGTCCACGGCCGCTCCGGTGCTCCTTGCGGTTCAATCCAACCATCCGCAGGGCGATGGCGGCCTCCACCGGCGTCCACACCAGGACGGGCAGCAGCAACCCCGAGGCCAGGGGCGAGGCAGCCCCCACGATCAGGGCCAGGACCAGCGTCAGGGTCCAGCTCAGCAGCCAGAGGGGAAGGCCGGCGCTCAGGCGGTGCAGGCGGCAGATGAGCCAGTCGGGACTGCGCAGCAGCACCAGCAGGACCCCGTAGACGGCCACCCAGCCCCAGGAGCCGGCCGTCTGCCAGAAAGCGAGCGCCGAGCCGTAGAAGCAGACACTGATCAGCGGCCAGACCAGGGCCACCCACGGTTGGGCGGCGATCCAGTCCGGTCGCCGGAGGCTGCGATACCAGACGTAGTCCCGCTCCGTGGGATTGACGACCAGGGTGATCACCAGAACGGTGATCAGGATCAGCAGCCAGGGCGGCACGGGAGACTCTGCAGACAGCCGCATTATTGGCCGCCGCTGGCCAACCTGCCATGGCGGGTCATCGGGCCTGAGCGTGGCGTGGGGCTTGGGGTGTCGGTTCGTCGCGGTGGCAGACCGCTCCGTGCGGCGTTCCTACGTTGGAGGGGTCTGACGAGCTTGCTGGAGGCCCCATGCATACCCACGATCTCGAGAACCACGACAACCTCTACGCCGATGAAGGCACGATGGTGATCGGCGAGACCAGGGCCGATGCCCAGAGCCATGCCTACTGGGCCGTGGGGGCCATCGCCCTGATGGTGGTCGGCCTGGGTGTGGCCCTGGTGATCTCCTGACCATCCCGGGGGGGGAGAAAGCGCTCGTTGAAGCAGGACAGGGGGACGGGTGCGCACAGCCGGACCCAGCCCCCCGCCTCCCCCTGCCGCTGCCAGGCGGCGATCCGCAGCGGCGAGGCTGATCCCCAGCGGCAGATGAGCAGGTAGCGATGCCCCCAGGCCCGGGGCCAGGCCATGGCGCTCTCCCCGGCCCAGGGCCAGCGGGCCGGATCGAGGGGCTCCAGATCGCGGTGGCGGCGCAGCAGGGCGGGCAGCAGCTGGCCGCCTGCGGCCCCATCGCCCCGCAGGCAGAGCTCCAGGCGTCTGGCCAGGGCGGGAGGCTGTCCCCGCCCTGGGACGACCAGGTGCAGCCCCCCCCAGCCGGGAAAGCCCAGGCAGGAGAGCAGGGCGCCTGGGGCGGGGCCGGAGTCCGGGTCGCTCGACATGGGGGCGGAAGGCTGACATCCGTTCGGTGCCACCGACCGTCACGCGGCACCGGATCGGCCGGGCGCACTGGCAGGATCAAGACGAAGGACGCGACTCCCCTGCCGCCATGTTCGAGAACCGCGAACGGCCCGCCTGGGTCAACTGGCTGATCCTGGCGATCTTCCTGTTGTCGTCCTGGCAGTTGGCCGGGTTCTGGTTCCAGCAGCTGCACCACTGAGTCCCCCGGGCGCGCGCTTCAGGCCGTGGCGCCTCCGCCTCAGGAGGGACGGCGCGGGCGGGCGGTGAGCCCCCGCACCAGACGGACGCCGCCGCCGACCAGCAGCAGCAGGGCCATCAGGGCCAGCAGGGCCACCACGATGACGCTGCCCAGCTGCAGGATGCCCATGCTGAGCCGGCTCAGGCCGCCGATCAGGTTGGCGATGGCATTGCTGACCAGCAGCAGGGCATCCAGCCGTTCCGGCAGCTGCATCAGCCCGGCCAGGATCAGGCTTCCCGCGCCGATCAGCAACAGGCCCGCCAGCACCTGCCGCCAGCGGGAGGAGGGACGGCGCCGGCGCCGGCGCAGCTCCAGACCCTTGCCCGGTGTCGGTCCCCTCGGCGTCGGCAGATGGAGCGGATAGGGGGTGTGGGGCATGGCCGGGACGTCAGAGCTCCAGCGGATAGCCGGCACCCCGCATCCACCGCTCGAATTCCATCAGCACCAGCTCGTTGGGACAATCGATCAGGGACAGGTCATTGACCGTGCAGTCGCCCTGACCGCCGTGGTGGAGCGTGAGGTGGAAATGGGAGCCGCTCAGGCCGCAGACCTCCGGATCGCTGCGGACCACCACATCCAGGGCGGCCCCCAGCCGCGCCACCCGGCGGCGCAGTTCCGACCAGATCATGCCCATTGCTTCATGACCATGGCTTCATCCCCATCGCATCATCCCCATCGCATCATGCCCATCGGTGAGCCCGTCCCATGGCCGTGGAGGCGCTGGATGGTTCTCCCCAGTGTGACCAGTGCGGCAGCGACGTCAACCGCTCGCCGCCCGGCGTTGGCTCAGGACCGCGGGGGGGCCGGGGCCTCCTGGGCCGCCGGCGCCGCCGGAGTGGGCGCGGGGGGCACGGCGGGCGGGGGCAGCAGCAGCACCAGGGCCGCCGAGACCGCCAGGGCCGCCGCGCCGCCCAGCGGGGCCGACAGACGCCGGTGCAGGGGGATCCGCTCCATCAGCTCCCTGGGCCCGAGGGGCTCCGGATCGGGAATCGTCAGGGGCAGCTGGACGCGCGGATCGAGGCGCAGCAGATCCAGCACCCGCACCAGATCGGCCAGTTCCGCATCGTCGAGATGCATCTCCAGGGGCGGGGTGTCGGGCTGGCTGCTGCGCAGCAGCAGTCGGTGGCCGCCGTCGGGATGGGGGCCGATATCCACCGGTTCGCCGACCACGCTGAACTCGCGGCGCACGCCGCTGATCAGGTGGCGGGCGTAGGGCAGCACCACCTGCATCAGGGCCTGGAGGTGCTCACGGCGCCCCTCCAGCAGCGGCCGGCCGACCCACTGCAGGCTCCAGCCGGTGATGATGCCCAGGGCCGCACCGCTCTGGCCGATGGAGACGTCGGGGAGACCCTCCACCTGAAGCCGGCAGCTGAGCTGATCGAAGACGAGGCTCTGCTTCATCACGGAACTCTGAACCATGGGGGGGGTGCGGCGGCCGTCGTCACGCCACCGCGTCCATGAGGCTGGCCTTGATGCGCTCGAAGCCCCCCTGGCCGGCGCAGAGGCTGAGACCCTGCACCAAGTGGAGCCGCTGGGCAGCTCCGTCGTTGGGATCGAGCAGTTTCTGGACGCCGCTGCGGCGGGGGTTCATGCGCTCCTGGATCAGTTCGCCCAACCGCCCCTGGAACAGGTCCCAGCGCTCCTTCGCCACCGACTCCGGCTCGCTGCTGGAGAGCAGGGAGCGCAGCATCGGGTAGAGCCGGTCGGCCATGACGCAGAGGATGCGGATCAGGGCATCGGTCTCGGCGACGGGCACCTCACCGCGCCGGCAGGAGCGCCGCAGGGGGTTGTGGCAGCGCCGCTTCCACAGCTCCACACGGTTGGGGAAGAGGGCGGCGTAGCCCAGCTGCTCGCTCATCCACACCATCGCCTCGCCGCCGTTGAGGTCGAGCGCCTCCATGCAGAGCAGCATCAGATCGAGTCGCTCCAGTCCCCTGCGGGGCAGGGGGCGGGAGGAGCGGTCCTGGGTCGCCGCTTCCGAAGTGTCCTTGGCCATGCCTGCGATGATGCCAGCGGCGCCGTCCATCCGTCACGTCGCCGGTACCGGTCCCTTCACCAGCACGACCTGCAGCACGATGGCCAGCAGCCCTTCCTCGATCGATCTGCGCACCTGGGTCCGGGACATTCCCGACTTTCCGAAGCCGGGCATCCTCTTCCGTGACCTCACCCCCCTGATGCGGGATCCCGAGGGCTGGGGCGAGGCCATCCGCCTGCTGGGACTGCTCTGTGATCAGGTGCAGCCGGACCTGATCGTGGGCATCGAATCCCGCGGCTTCATCGTCGGCACGGCCCTGGCCACGATCGCGGGCGTGGGCTTCGTGCCGGTGCGCAAGCCGGGCAAGCTCCCCGGCGAGGTGATCGGCGTCGACTACAGCCTGGAGTACGGCACCGACCGGCTGGAGATCCACAGCGATGCCCTCGCCGGCGGCCAGCGGGTGCTCATCGTCGACGACCTGCTGGCCACAGGGGGCACCGCCGCGGCCTGCAGCGAGCTGGTGCAGGCCGCCGGGGGGCAGCTCTGCGGCTTCGGCTTCCTGGCGGAACTGGCCGCCCTCGACGGCCGCAGCCGTCTGCCCCAGGAGCATCCGATCGAATCCCTGATCATCTACAGCTGAGCCTCAGTTCTGCTGGTCCTGCCAGGCCAGGACGCTGTCGAACTGCTCGAGGCTGATCAGGCCGAACCGCCAGAGGACGGCCGGCAGCGGCGCCTGCTCCAGCTGGGACTGGCGGATGCCCAGCTGGAGGGCGTTCTCACTCAGGCCCAGCTGATGGCGCAGGAAGCGCACCATGGCCGGAGAGGGCAGGGGCTGGGGAGAGCTGCTGATCACCATCCCCCCATGCTGCAAGCGGCTGGAGCAGGCGACAAGGTCCCTGGGTCATGGCCCGCAGGACGAGGCCCCGGCTGCCGTCGATGCGGGCCAGGCAGGCCAGGGCCAGGCCCCGCAGGGGCAGGAGCCAGCGGTGGCGGTTGGAGAAGATCCGCACCAGCAGGTCGGTGGCCAGCAGGGTGAGCAGCAGATCGGGCCAGCGGCGGTGCCCGTAGGCGGCTCCGATGCGGCGCGGTGACAGCGTTCCCCGGGCCGCCCGTTCGGCCAGCCGCTGCAGCACCGCCACATCGCGCCAGCAGAGATTCAATCCCTGGCCGCCCACCGGATGGCAGCGGTGGGCGCTCTCCCCCACCAGCACCGTGCGGCCGCGATGCAGGCGCCGGGCCAGCTGCAGGGCCACCGGAAAGGCGCGGGCAGGCGCCAGCAGGGCATCGGGCTGGAGCCGGTCCGGCAGGGCCCCCGCCAGCCGGTCGAGGAAGGCCGGGGCCTCCAGGGCCTTCAGCTGGCGGCAGCGGGCCGCCGGCGCGCTCCAGACCAGCTGGAAGCGGCGATCGCCGAGGGGCAGGACGGCGAAGGGGCCTTCCGGCCGCAGCAGTTCCCAGGCCTCGTCGTCGGCGCAGCCGCGCATCTCCACCTGCACCGTGAGGCAGGCCTGGCGGTACGGATGGCTCCACTGACCGATGCCCAGGGCCCGGCGGGTGGGGGAGTCCGGGCCGTCGGCGGCCACCAGCAGGTCGGCGTCGTTCCCGTCGTCTGTGGGGTGCGCGGAGGCGGAGGGCACCTCGCTGCCGAGCTCCATGCGGACGGCGGGGTGCTGACCGAGGCGCTGCAGCAGCAGCGCCATCAGGGGCCGGTGCGATCCGATCCAGCCCACCGCCTCGGCCTGGCCCAGGTCGGCCGGCTCGAAGCGCACATCGCGTTCGGCCGCCACATCGCGCAGGTGCAGCCGGCGGAAGGGCACCAGGGTGGGCCGCAGGTCACCCCAGAGCCCGAGGCGCTGCAGCAGCTCCCGGCTGGAGTGGGTGAAGGCGTAGGCCCGCTCCCGGGCCTGCAGGGCCTCCGGGGACAGGGGGTCGTGCAGGCTCACCCGCCAGCCGGCCTGGGCCAGGGCCAGGGCCGCCAGGGCACCGGTGGGGCCGGCGCCCCGGATCCGGGCGTGGAGCGAAGCGGGCATGGCCATGAAAAAGCCGCAGCAGAAAGTCTGCTGCGGCGATGGGGGTCGCCGTGAACGGCTGACCGGAGAAGGGCGATCCCCCGAAGGGGAGCCGCGATCAGCCGATGCCGAGCAGGCCGCGGGTGAAGGCCTCGCCGCCCAGGGCGAATTCGGTGGCGAGCAGGGCGATGAAGCCGAGCATGGCCATACGGCCGTTGAGCTTCTCGGCGCGCTCGTGGAAGCCCCAGCCGCTCTCGGCGCTCACCACTTCCATGCGGGGCTCGGTGGCGAAGGCGTTGAGGCGGCCGCCGTCCTCGGTGGTGACGGTGGCGCCACGGATGGCGGAGCGATCGAGGGCGGTGGGAGCGGTGGGGGTGGCGGCGGTCATGGGAGAACTCCTTGAGAAGTGTTGCGAGAATTGTAACGCATTGTTTCGATGGTGTCCATCGTCCCTCACCCCAGCCGCCGCAGACAGAGCTCCTCGAAGGCCGGCCGCAGCAGGTAGGGGTACTCACCCACCCACTGCTTCAGCTGGGGCAGCCAGCCATCCGAGAGGGCGCCGATGCGGGAAAAGTCCTTGCGCTCACTGAGCACCAGGCAGCGGATCACCATGCCCCGCCGGATCTGCTCGTGCTTCTTCTCCAGCGGGAAGCGGATCTGGCCCAGGTAGCCGTCCTCATCTTCCAGTTCGAGGCAGAGCCAGGTGCGGCGGTTCTCCACCAGCTCCAGGCGCCCCTGCTTGTTGGCCTGCTCCCGGCGGTTCTCCACCACCTCCCGCCGGAACTGGTCAGCCACCACCCCCTCGAAGATGGCGGCCGCCGGGTAGCGCCGCAGCACGGCGTTGCGGCGTCCCGCTTCCAGGATCGGGCCCCACAGCACATAGAGAAGGAAGACGAAGCCCACCACCAGGAACACCGGGCCGGCCTGGCTGCGGAACAGCAGGGTCTGGCTGACCAGCAGCGCGATCACCCCGCCGATCACCGAGATCAGCACCCGCTGCAGCAGCTTGCGCGGGTCGCCGCTGCAGGCGGTGAACTGGGGACCGGTGGCCACCGCCGGAATCAGACGGAGCAGTTCGCCGGGTTTGAGGGGGATCAGCATCGGTGGATGGCTCGGCTCACAACAGCCTCTCGAGGCCGTAGACCAGGCCGCCCAGGCGGCGCACCTTTCGCACCGTGAGCAGCACGCCGGGCATGTAGGCGCTGCGGTCGATCGTGTCGTGGCGCAGGGTGTAGGTCTCGCCGGGCGATCCGAACATCACCTCCTGGTGGGCCACCAGCCCGGGCAGCCGCACCGAGTGGAGCCGCAGGCCGCTCTCCCGCAGGCCGCCGCGGCAGCCGGCCAGGCTCTCGTGCTCCTCCACCTGCAGGGGGTTGAAGCTCTTGCCCAGCTCCTCCATGAGCTCCGCGGTCTTGAGGCAGGTGCCGCTGGGGGCATCGGCCTTGCGGTTGTGGTGCAGCTCGGTGAGTTCGGCGTAGTCGTAGAAGCGGGCCGCCGCCGCCGCCGCCTGCTGCAGCAGCACCATGCCCACGCAGAAGTTGGGAATCACCGCCCCGCCCATGGAGGCCTTCTCGGCGAAGGCGGCCAGATCGGCCAGCTGGTCGGGGCGCAGGCCGGTGGTGCCGATGACCGGATGGACGCCGTAGGCGAAGGCGCCGCGGCAGTGCTCGTAGACGACGCTGGGGTGGGTGAAATCCACCAGCACCGCGCCGCCGCCCGGGCCGGACTGCCGCACCGCCTGGCCCGCCTGGCAGAGGCTGCCCTCGAAGTCGGCGCTGATCGCCACCTCCAGCTCCCCCAGCCCCAGGGCCAGGCCCACGTCCTCCCCTTCGCGGCCCGGGGTGGTGTCGATCGCCCCCACCAGGGTGCAGTCGGGGGCTGCCACCACGGCCTTGATCACCTCAGCGCCCATGCGGCCCAGGGCCCCGGCCACCACCACCGGGATCGGCGCCGGCTCTGCTGGGGACGGGGAGGTCGCGGTCATGGGCAGATAGCACTCCAGGCGAGCCTATGTGGCCCGGCCCACCGGCAGGGCTGCAGCCTGTAACGCTGCGCTGCAACCGATCGCGTCCCCGGCGGGACCTCCGTAGGCTGCTTCACATTGCTCAACGCATCCGCCGCATGTTCACGCAGGTCCGTTCCGCCAGCCGCCGGGTCAGCCCTGCCCCCACCGATGGCGCCAACGACCGGGTGGTGATGAAGGCCGTCTACGTGGTGCTCGAACCCCAGTACCAGAACGCCCTCACCACCGCCGCCACCGGCCTCAACGACCAGAACGGTCCCCTCGCCGTGGAGCTCAGCGGCTACCTGATCGAGGAGCTGCGCGATCCGGCCAACTACGCCGACTTCTGCGCCGACGTGGCGGCGGCCGACGTCTTCATCGCCTCACTGATCTTCATCGAGGACCTGGCCCAGAAGGTGGTGGACGCCGTGGCCCCCCACCGCGACCGGCTCAAGGCGGTGGTGGTGTTCCCCTCCATGCCCGAGGTGATGCGCCTCAACAAGCTGGGCACCTTCTCGATGGCCCAGCTGGGCCAGAGCAAGAGCGCCATCGCCCAGTTCATGCGCAAGCGAAAGGAAGCTAATGGGGCCGGCTTCCAGGACGCCATGCTCAAGCTGCTGAACACACTGCCGACGGTGCTCAAGTACCTGCCGGTGGAGAAGGCCCAGGACGCCCGCTCCTTCATGCTCAGCTTCCAGTACTGGCTGGGGGGAACGCCGGACAACCTGCGCAACTTCCTGCTGATGCTGGCCGACCGCTACGTCTTCGGGAAGGCGGAGCTGGGCCGGCCCCAGCTGACGGTGGCGGACCCGGTGGTGTTCCCGGACCTGGGCATCTGGCACCCGATGGCGCCGGGGATGTTCGAGGACCTCAAGGAGTACCTCAACTGGAGCGCCAGCCGCAGTGATCTGAGCGAGAAGTCCCGCCGGGGCCCGGTGATCGGCTTGGTGCTGCAGCGCAGCCACATCGTCACCGGCGATGAGGCCCACTACGTGGCCGTGATCCAGGAACTGGAGTACCGGGGCGCCACGGTGATCCCCGTGTTCTGCGGCGGCCTCGACTTCTCCCGGCCCGTCTCCTCCTTCTTCTACGACCCCCTCAACCCGGACCAGCCCCTGGTGGACGGGGTGGTGAGCCTCACCGGCTTCGCCCTGGTGGGCGGCCCGGCCCGCCAGGACCATCCCAAGGCGATCGAGACCCTCAAGCGGCTCAACCGGCCCTACATGGTGGCCCTGCCTCTGGTTTTCCAGACCACCCAGGAGTGGGAGGAGAGCGATCTGGGGCTGCATCCGGTGCAGGTGGCCCTGCAGATCGCCATCCCCGAGCTCGACGGCGCCATCGAACCGATCGTGCTCTCGGGGCGCGACGACGCCACCGGCAAGGCCCACACCCTCCAGGACCGGGTGGATGCGATCGCTGAGCGGGCCATCCGCTGGGCGTCGCTGCGGATCAAGCCCCGCGCCGAGAAGAAGCTGGCGATCACCGTGTTCAGCTTCCCCCCCGACAAGGGCAACGTGGGCACCGCCGCCTACCTCGATGTCTTCGGCTCGATCTTCCGCGTGCTGGAGGAGATGAAGGCCAAGGGCTACACGGTGGACGCCATGCCCCGCACCCCCAAGGAGCTGATGGAGGCGGTGCTCAGCGATCCTGAGGCCCTGCAGGGGGCCCCCGAGCTGGCGATCGCCCACCGCATGAGCGTCGAGGAGTACGAGCGTCTCACCCCCTATTCCGAGCGGCTGGAGGAGAACTGGGGCAAGCCCCCGGGCTCCCTCAACTCCGACGGCACCAACCTGCTGATCTACGGCCGCCACTTCGGCAACGTGTTCGTGGGGGTGCAGCCCACCTTCGGCTACGAAGGCGACCCGATGCGCCTGCTCTATTCCCGCAGCGCCAGCCCCCACCACGGCTTCGCCGCTTACTACACCTACCTGGAGAAGGTGTGGGGCGCCGATGCGGTGCTGCACTTCGGCACCCACGGCTCCCTGGAGTTCATGCCGGGCAAGCAGATGGGCATGAGCGAAACCTGCTACCCCGATTCTCTCATCGGCGTCCTGCCCAACCTCTACTACTACGCCGCCAACAACCCGAGCGAAGCCACCATCGCCAAGCGGCGCGGCTACGCCTCCACGATCAGCTACCTCACCCCGCCGGCGGAGAACGCTGGCCTCTACAAGGGCCTCAAGGAACTGGGTGAGCTGGTGGGGTCCTACCAGCAGCTGCGGGAGAGCTCCCGGGGGGTGCAGATCGTCAACGCGATCATCGAAACCGCCCGCCAGTGCAACCTCGACAAGGACGTGGAGCTGCCTGAGGGGGATGCCGATGCGGCAGCCCTCGACCTCGACGGGCGTGACGGGGTGGTGGGAGCCGTGTACCGCCAGCTGATGGAGATCGAGAGCCGGCTGCTCCCCTGCGGGCTGCACACCATCGGCAAGCCGCCCACCGCCGAGGAGGCGGTCGCCACCCTGGTGAGCATCGCCGCCCTGGAGCGGGAGGAGGAGGGCCTGCGTTCCCTGCCGGGGCTGCTGGCCGAGAGCCGGGGCCGCACCATCGCCGAGGTGTACCGCCGCAACGACGAAGGCGTGCTGGCGGATGTGGAGCTCAACCGGGTGATCACCGAGGCCTGCCGTTCGGCGGTGGGCGCCATGGTCCGGGAGGTCACCGGCGCCGATGGCCGCGTCACCCTGCGGCGGAATTTCGGCTGGTTCTTCGATCTGCTGGAGCGCTTCGGCTACCGCCTCCCCTCCCCGTGGCTGAGCGCCTGCCGCCAGGCCGGTTTCCCCGATGTGGACGTGACCGAGCTGGACCGCCAGTTCGCCTACCTGCGCTTCTGCCTGGAGCAGATCTGCGCCGACATGGAGATGGAGAGCCTGCTGCGGGCCCTCGACGGCGAGTACGTGCTGCCTGGACCCGGCGGGGATCCGATCCGCAACCCCGGCGTGCTGCCCAGCGGCAAGAACATCCACGCCCTCGATCCCCAGGCCATCCCCACAAGGGCGGCCATCGCCGCCGCCAAGGTGGTGGTTGACCGGCTGATTGAGCGCCAGAAGGCCGAGCAGGGCACCTGGCCGGAAACGATCGCCTGCGTGCTCTGGGGCACCGACAACATTAAGACCTACGGCGAATCCCTGGCCCAGATCCTCTGGTTCATCGGCGTGCGTCCCATGGCCGATTCCCTCGGCCGGGTGAACAAGCTGGAGCTCATCTCCCTTGAGGAGCTGGGCCGGCCCCGCATCGATGTGGTGGTGAACTGCTCGGGCGTGTTCCGTGACCTGTTCATCAACCAGATGGCCCTGATCGACCAGGGCGTGAAGATGGCCGCCGAGGCCGATGAGCCCCTGGAGATGAACTTCGTGCGCAAGCACAGCCAGGAGCAGGCCGCCGTTCAGGGCATCTCCCTGCGGGACGCCGCCACCCGGGTGTTCTCCAATGCCAGCGGCAGCTATTCCTCGAACGTCAACCTGGCGGTGGAGAACAGCACCTGGGAGGAGGAAGGCGAGCTGCAGGAGATGTACCTCTCCCGCAAGACATTCGCCTTCAACGCCGACAACCCCGGCGAGATGAACCAGAACCGCGAGGTGTTCGAATCGGCGATGAAGACCGCCGATGTCACCTTCCAGAACCTGGACTCGGCGGAGATTTCGCTCACCGATGTGAGCCACTACTTCGACTCCGACCCCACCAAGCTGATTGCCGGCCTGCGCGACGACGGCAAGGCCCCCACCAGCTACATCGCCGACACCACCACGGCCAACGCCCAGGTGCGCTCGTTGAGCGAAACCATCCGCCTCGACTCCCGCACCAAGCTGCTCAACCCCAAGTGGTACGAGGGCATGCTCGATTCCGGCTACGAGGGGGTGCGGGAGGTGGCCAAACGGCTCAACTTCACCCTGGGCTGGAGCGCCACCAGCGGTGCCGTTGACAACTTCGTCTACGAGGAGGCCAACGAGACCTTCATCAATGACCCGGAGATGCGCAAGCGGCTGATGGACCTCAACCCCCACAGCTTCCGACGCATCGTCGGCACCCTGCTGGAGGTGAACGGCCGCGGCTACTGGGAGACGAGCGACGAGAACATCGCCCAGCTCCAGGAGATCTACCAGGAGATCGAGGACCGGATCGAAGGCGTCAGTGAGTAATCCCCGCTCCGCAGGGTCGCAGAACGGATAGCCGGGGCCGACAGCTACAAAGAAAAGGGGGGCCGAAGCCCCCCGATCATCTGTTGCCAGCCCCGCAGGGCCAACCGCACGCAACCAGCCTCAACGGCCGATCTTGGCCACCTCGGCGCGAGCCCGTGCCAGGACGGCGCCGGTGAGGGGCACGTAATCCAGGGACTTGGCGATGTTCTGGCCCTTGGGCGAGAGGCCCCAGGTCAGGAACTGACGGAGGGTGCCGGCCTTGTCGCCATTGCCGCGCTGGTAGGCGAGCACCCAGGTGAGGGAGGCGATCGGGAAGGCGTTGGCGCCGGCCGGGTTGCAGTCCTCACCGCCCATGCGTGCATCCAGCTTGATGCCGTTGAGAGCAGCAGCACCCGTGGCGTCGTTGGCCAGAACGAACTTGCCGGCCCTGTTCTGGAGAGCCGCCGGGGTGATCCGCCCCTTCACGTAGGCCTGGTTGAGGTAACCGATCGAACCGGGGGTGTTCTGGATCAGACCAGCCACGCCCTCATTGCCCTTGCCACCGACGCCCACGGGCCACTTGACGGCCTTGGAGGCGCCCACCTTGGTCTTCCACTCAGGCGAGAAACAGGAGAGGGAGTTGGTGAACACGTAGGTGGTGCCGGAACCGTCGGAGCGGTGAACCACGTTGATGGGTCCTTTGCCACACTTCAGCTGATCCCAGGTCTTGATCTTGCCGAGGAAGATGTCAGCCACCTGACGCTGGGTCAGCTTCAGGTTCTTGCAGCTGGGGTTGTTGTAGGCCGGGGTGACGGTGCCGCCCATCATCGGGATCTGCAGCGCACCGCGTTGGGCAGTCACGCCCTTGGTGAACTCACCCTTGGAGGCGTTCAGTTCCTCATCGGTGGCGCCGAAATCAACGCTGCCGGCATGGAACTGGCGCACGCCGGCGCCGGAACCCACCGACTGGTAGTTCACCTGCCTCTTGGTTTCCCTGGCGAATTCGACAGCCCAGCGCTGGTAGGCCGGAGCCGGAAAGCTGGCCCCGGCTCCGCTGATCGAGTTGCTCTGGGCGATCACCGGAACCGCCAGGCCCGCCGTGAGCGCGCCGGCAGCGGAGAGAATCAGGGCCTTCTTCGCGAAGGTCATCAGAATGGCCAATTTTGGGGCAAGTTATAGATAGCAACCCGCTCCGACCGTTTGTGTTATGGAGAGGTTAACGGGTGTTCAAGGATTGAATCACCCAATGGCGGCGGCTCCCCTCCCGGCGCCCCGGACTCGGACGGTTCGGGTCGGGACGGTTCGGGGCGGGACGGCCCGGCTGGAGCGGCAGCGGGACGGGGAAGGTCCAGAATGAGAACCGTTATCAGTCCTGCCTGCGGCTGAGCGGCTGTCCGTCCCGACCCCCAGGGTCCAGATCCCCGTCACCGTGCTCACCGGCTTCCTCGGCGCCGGCAAGACCACCTTTCTCAACCGCATCCTCTCGAGCCAGCAGGGGGGGGCGCACCGCCGTGCTGGTGAACGAGTTCGGTGAGATCGGCATCGACAACGAGCTGGTGGTGGCCACCAGTGACGCCATGGTCGAGCTCAGCAACGGCTGCATCTGCTGCTCGATCAACGGCGAGCTCAAGGAGGCGGTGCACCGGGTGCTGGAGCGCCCCGATCCGGTCGACTACATCGTCGTGGAGACCACCGGCCTGGCCGATCCCCTGCCCGTGGCCATGACCTTCGTGGCCAGGGACTTCCGCGACCGGCTGCGGCTGGATTCAATCATCACCCTGATCGACGCCGAACACTTCGAGGCCACCGCCCGCACCAGTCCGATCGCTCGGGCCCAAGTGGTCTACGGCGACATCCTGGTGCTCAACAAGTGCGATCTGGTGGCCGAGGAGCGGCTGGCGGCCGTGGAGGCCAGCCTGCGGGCGATCAAGTCCGACGCCCGCCTGCTGCGCGCTGACCACGCCGGGGTGCCGCTGGCCATGCTGCTCAGTGTGGGCCTGTTCGAAACCGATCGTCTGGTGAGCCTGCAGGCCGAGGAGGACGCCCGCGAGCAGGCCCACCACGACCATCAGCACGATCACCACCACCACCACCACGATCACGAGCACGCCCACCATCACGCCCATACCCCCGAGCTGGAGGGCTTCCGATCGGTGTCCCTGGCGGTGGAGGCCCCGTTCGATCTGCGCCGCTTCCAGCACTTCCTCGACAACCAGCTCCCCGCCTCCGTCTTTCGGGCCAAGGGGGTGCTCTGGTTCCGGGAGAGCGAGCGCCGCCACCTGTTCCACCTCTGCGGCAAACGCTTCACCATCGATGATTCCGACTGGCCCGACGGCGGCCCGCGTCACACGCGGGTGGTGGCGATCGGCAGGGACCTGGACACCTCCAGCCTGCGGGCCCAGCTGGAAGCCTGCGTGGTGGCACCATGAGCGGGGTGGTTCTGGTCTCCGGACCGCCGGGCTGCGGCAAGACCAGCTGGATTCTGAGCCGCCTGCAGGAGCACCGGGGCCCCCGCGCCTATCGGCGCCTGGACGGCGTCGATCCCGAGGGGCGTCCCCTGGCCCTGGATGGGGGCCTCGATCAGGCCTTTCTCCACGACCAGATCCCTGATCTGCGCGAGCTGGCTGGCGCCAACCAGGACCCTGCAGCGGACGGGGAGGGCCTGCTGGCCCTGATCGAGCTGCCCCTCTTCGGGCCCGAGATTCCCCAGACGCTCGCCCCGGGCCTGCGGCCGGATCGCCACCTCCATTTCGGTCGCGACAGCGAGCTGCCGCGCCAGGACACCCTGGTGTTCGGGGCCCTGGACTCCTGGAGCCTGGATCTGGCGACGGAGGTCTGGGATCCGGCCAGCTTGAACAGCTTCTGGTTCGAGCTGGTCAACGGGGCCTACGGGGATGTCGACCGCGCCAAGGCCCTGGTGAACCTGCCCGATGGCCGGGGCTTCCTCTTCAACTGGATGGTGAGCTGCAGCGGCACCCAGTTTCTGCCGCTGCAGAGCGTCGCGCCGCCCCACGGACGGCCCATGCGCCTCTCCAGGCTGGTGGTCCAGGGCAAGGGCCTGGACACGGTCGGCTTCCAGAGCACGATCGCCGACTGCCTGCTCAGTGATGCCGTTCTGGAGCTGCAGCAGGCCCCCCGGCGCCCCCGGGGCGAGCCGCTTCCCGCCACCGGCTGACGCCTGCCATCCGATCCTGCCCTCCCTGTTCCCCCATGGCCCACGCCGTTCTCTCCTGCCTGCACGCCAACCTGGACGCCGTCGAGGCCGTGCTGGACGACATCGACAGGCTCGGCATCGCCACGATCACCTGCCTGGGGGATCTGGTGGGTTACGGCCCCCAGCCCAATGAAGTGGTCGAATTGGTGCGCTCCCGCGGCATCCCCACCTGCCAGGGCTGCTGGGACGAGGACATCATCGAGGGGCTCAATGCCTGTGAGTGCAGCTATCCCTCCCAGCTGGCGGAGCGGCGGGGGCAGCTGGCCCACCACTGGACCGCCGCCCAGCTGAGCCCGGAGAACCGGGACTTTCTGGCCAGCCTGCCCATGTCCCTGCGCCGTGACCGGCTGGTGTTCGTCCATGGCAGTCCCAACAGCCAGCACGAGTACCTGCTGCCGGATATGGAGGCCTTCGCCGCCCTGGAGCGGGTCGTCTCAGCCGGGGCCGACACGCTCTTCTGCGGCCACACCCACCGTCCCTACGTGCGCGAGTTCCGTGAGGGCTCGATCGAGCTGCGGCTGCGCCGGCCCGATGGCGAGCCCGGACCCGAAGCGGAGCGCCGGGTGGATCTCCCCATTCGCCGCATTGTCAACGCCGGCTCGGTGGGAGAGCCGCGGCACGGGGGCACCGAGGCCACCTACGTCATCCACGACGAGGACTGCGACACGGTGGAGATCCGCCAGGTCCCCTACGACGTGGAACGCACCTGCCGGGCGATCCTGACGGCGGGCCTGCCGCCGCCGTTTGCCTGGCGCCTGCGCCACGGGTTCGAGTTCGCCGAGCGGGCCGACGATGCCAGCCACGTGTGTGAGCGCTGATGGCACGGTGGGCACTGTTGAGCGGCCTGGGCGGCGACCTGGACGTCTATGAGGCGGTGCTGGCCGACCTACGGCGCCACCGGGTGGAGACCCTCTTCCTGCTGGGGGATCTGATCGGTCCGGAGCGGGATTGCCGGGCGCTGCTGGAGCGCCTGCAGCATCCGCGCCGGGGGGAGCTGCGGCCGCACTGCATCTATGGCTGGTGGGAGGAACAGCTGCTGGCGGAGCGGGGCTATCGGGGGGAGCGTCGGGCCGAGGCCCTGCGACGGGAATCTGGAGAGGACGCCGTGCAGGCCCTGCTTCGGGCCGTGGATCCCGGCTTCATGGACTGGCTGGCCGCCCTGCGCTTCGGCTTCGTCGAACTCGACTGCGCCCTGCTCCACGGCAGCTCCGCCGACGTGGGGGACAGCCTCGGCAGCGCCACGGATCCCCTGTGCCTGCTCGATCGCCTCACCCGTATGGACGTGAACCGCCTGTTCACGGCCCGCAGCGGCGAACAGTTCAGCGTCGTGCTCTGCGGCGGGGGGATCACCGCACAGGTGCGGGATCTGGAGGGGGAACGGCAGCTGCGCCAGAGTGTGCCCAGTCGCCAGGTGATCGGCGTGGGCCGCGGGCTGCAGTACACCCTCTACGACCCTGGCACCGACCACCTCGATTTCCGCACGGCCCCTGGCCAGGCCCGCGCGCGCCGCAGGGGGTTCGCATGACGGCGGTGTTCGGCGGCGTGGTGGAAACGCTGGAGGTCCAGCTGGGCGGCCGGCGGCTGCAGATCGTGACCGAGCGCCGGGGACCCGAGGGGGCTCCCGTCTGGCTGCTGCTGCCGGCCCTGAGCACCGTGTCGAGCCGCAGCGAGTGGCAGCCGCTGGTCACGGCCACCCACGACCGGGTCCAGCTGGTGAGTTTCGACTGGCCGGGCTTCGGTGACAGCGACCGTCCGGCGCTCGCCTACGACGCCGCCCTGCTGCGCTCCAGCCTTGATGCGGTCCTCACCGACCTGGACGCCCGCCCCCATGGCCCCCTCACCGTGGTGGCCGCCGGGCACAGCGCCCCCCTGGCCCTGGCCCTGGCGAGCGCTTGGTCCGGCCGCTGGAGCCGCCTTGTCGCGGTGGCGCCCACCTGGCGGGGGCCCCTGCCCACGATGACGGGCTGGTCGCCGGGGCGGTTCGGCTGGTTGCGGCGGTTGGTGGCCCTGCCGCTGATCGGCCCGGCGCTCTACCGGCTGAACACCAGCCGGGCCATGCTCCGGCTGATGCTGCGCCGCCACGTCTGGCTGGATCCAGGCCTGCTGACGCCGGATCACCTGCGGCAGCAGCAGCGGCTGGCCCGGCGACCCGGGTCCCGCTTCGCCAGCGTCGCCTTCGTCAGCGGTGGGCTCGATGCCGCCGGCGAGAGCGGCTGGTGGCTGGAGCAGGCCCGTTCTCTGCAGTGTCCGTTTCAGGTGGTGCTGGCGACGGCGGCACCGCCCCGGTCCACCCGGGAGATGGAACGTCTGGCCCAGACCGCCGATGCGGTGACCCATCTCCCCGGGCGGCTCGGCCTCCATCAGGAGTTCGGCGCCCTGTTGGGGCGGCGGTTGCTGGAGGCCGACGTCTCCGCCCGGTGAGTGGGAGCGAAGAGGTAACACGCGTCACCTGGAATCGTGCTCTTATCTGGCTTGGCTGGGGATGGAATCGATAGACCGAAGGAGCCTGACGACGGCTTCCATGATCACCATTTTCTTCGCCACATCCACGGGAAAGACAGAAGACATCGCCCAGCGTCTGGCGAGTCTTCTGGGTTGTCCCACTGAACTGTGCGATGTCGACAGTCTCAGTTCTGTTCAGGACTTCAGCCGTGCCGATGCCATGATCTGCTGTGTGCCCACGTGGAACACGGGCGCGGACTCCTTCCGCTCGGGAACAGCCTGGGATTCCTATGTCGAGACGATTCCCGAACTGAATCTGGCCGGCAGGCCCGTGGCGATTCTTGGTCTGGGCGATTCCTCCAGCTACAGCGATTATTTCTGTGATGCCATGGAGGAGCTCCACAGCGCCTTTCAGAAGACCGGCGCCCGGATCGTGGGAGCCGTTCCGACGGCTGGCTACACCTTCACGGCCTCCAGAAGTGTGATCCAGGGTCGCTTCTGCGGCCTGCCGATCGATGAGGACTCCGAACCCGACCGCACCGACGAGCGGCTGCGTGCCTGGGCCGCGCAGCTCAATCGGGAGATGGTGGCCTTGCTGACCTGAGCAGCCCCAGCCTCGCTCAGGCGCCGGTTCGTTCGATGCGCACCCATAGGCTGCGACGGGCATCCAGGGTTTCCAGAAGTTCCAGGTGCTCGGCCGTGATGGCCCTGGCCTCCTCCATGCGGCCATCCAGAGACAGCTGCGACAGGCGCTCCATGCACCAGTCCCGTTGGTGGGTGAGGGCGAGGACGCGTCGCAGCTGGGCTTCATCCTCTGAAGAGGGAACACTGGTCATGACTGGCCGGCCCATTGGAGCCATCAATCTGTCGATTCGTCGGCGTTTGATGTTGGCGAAGCACACAACAGACGGTGCCTTTGCTGACCCTGGAGGGGGACAGTGACCAATGTCACATCAGATTGTGTGAATGGGACGGCGCTGTCGCCTTGCCCTGGCTAAGGATATGGAGGATACCCCTGCCATGCCTGTGAAAGAGCTCACATCCGCCATCAATCAACACCTCGCCGCAGAGTTTCAGGCCGGCCACACCTACCTGGCCATGTCGATCTGGCTGCGAGAGAAGGATCTGGCCGGATTCTCCACCTACATGCTGGATAAGAGCCAGGAGGAGCGCAACCACGCGGCCCGCATGATCGCCTATCTGGTCGACAGCGATGAGCAGGTGGAGCTGCCCACGATCGAGGCTCCGGAACGCAGCTGGCCGTCGGTGCAGGGGCTGTTCGATCACGTCTACGACATGGAGAAGGGGGTCACCGCCTCCATCAACCGTCTCTATGCCATGGCGGAGGATGTGGGCGAGCGCAGCGCCACGGCGATGCTCGACTGGTTCGTGGCCGAGCAGCTCCAGGAGGAGGCGGAGGCCCGCTTCGTGCGCAAGCGCCTGCGGCTGGCCGGCGACAACAGTGCCGCCCTGCTGCTGCTGGACCAGCAGTTCCTCGAGGGAACGGCCCTGGCCCATGTCAAAGGCGGCCTCAGCGGCGCCACGGGCGCCTGAGCCATGATGGCCTCATCTCACTATCGCGTTATTCCGATTCAGCCGAGTCCGCCTGCCTGTGGCGTCCATGTCCGCTCCTGAGCGTGCCAGCCCTGCCCTTGTCGGGTCCTGCCATGGCTCCGGGGGAGCGAAGGGAAGGGGGGCCGGGTGGCAGCTCGCCCTGCTGGGCATGCCCAACACCGGGAAGTCGACCCTCTACAACCGGCTCACCAGCGGCCATGCGCAGATTGCCAACTGGCCCGGCCTCACGGTGGAACTGCTGCGGGGGCCGATGCCGGCCGACCGCAACGGCACGACCTACGAGCTGGTGGACCTGCCGGGGATCCACGACCTGAGCGGCAGCAGTGAGGATGAGGCCGTGGTGCAGCGCTTCCTGCGCAACACGCCTCCCGATCTCGTGCTGGTGGTGCTCAATGCCAGCCAGATCGCCAGCCAGCTGCGTCTGCTGCTGCAGATCCAGCAGCTGGGCCTGCCCGTCGTGGCGGTGCTGAACATGAGCGATGAGGCCCGCGGCTTCGGCATCGGGATCGATCACCAGGGGCTGTCGCAGGACCTCGGCCTGCCCGTGCTGCCGGTGAGTGCCAGGCACAACCAGGGAATCGCTGCCCTCATCGATCAGCTGCATCAGTGGGGCGAGAGCCCCAGGCCTGCCGGCCGGGCCCCGGCGGCCAGCCAGGGCGATCCCCGGGGCGTGGACGATCGGCTGCGGGAGCTGGTGGCCCGCCACGTGACGCTGCCGGAGCGGTTGCTGAATCGCCGCACCCGCCTGGTGGATCGCGTGCTGCTCCATCCCCTGCTGGGCGTGGTGCTGTTCCTGGGGATTGTGCTGGCGGTGTTCCAGGTGCTGTATGCCGTCACCGCTCCGCTGCAGGACCTGCTGGGAACGGGTCTCGACTGGATCCAGGCCAGCTGGCTGGAGCCGGGTCTGCAGGGGCTGGGCTCACCTGACTGGCTGAGACGCTTTCTGCTGGACGGCCTCTGGCTGGGGGTGAGCACGGTGGCCACCTTCCTGCCCCTGATCTTCGTGTTCTACGTCCTGATGGCCATCATCGAGGACTCGGGCTATCTGCCGCGTGCCGCCTTTCTGATGGATGGCTTCATGCGCTGGCTGGGGCTGGATGGACGGGCCTTCGTGCTTCAGGTGATGGGCTTCGGCTGCAACGTGCCCTCGATCATGGGAACGCGGGTGATCCGGGATCGGGGCATGCGCCTGCTGGCGATGCTCTGCATTCCCTTTGCGCTCTGCCAGGCCAGGTTGATCGTGTTTCTGTTCATGGCCGGCGTGTTCTTCCCCAGACCCTGGTGGGCTCCGGGACTGGTGCTGTTCGGGTTCTACGGAATGAGTTTCCTGGCCGCCGTGATCACGGGCCTGGTGTTCCAGCGGGCCTATCCGAGTGAGGAGGCCTTCGTTCTGGAGCTCCCCCCGTACCGAAGTCCCAGCCTGGCCACCATCCTGCGGCGCGGCTGGACCTCGATGCTGAACTTTCTGGTCACCACCCGCGTGTTCATCGTCGTGGGTGCTGCGGCCATCTGGTTGCTCACCAACCTTCCCCCGGGGGCTGGGGAAGGTTCCAGCCGATCGCTGGCCGGATCGATCGGCCATCTCTTCCAGCCGTTGCTGGGGCCGATCGGCATGAACCCGGAGCTCACCGTTTCCCTGTTCTTCGGCTTCATCGCCAAGGAGATTCTGCTCGGAGCGATGGCGGTGATCTACAGGACCACCGAAACCGATCTGGGCGGCGCGATTCAGCGCGCCATTACGCCGCTGCAGTCGCTGAGCTTCATGACCTTCGTGCTGCTCTATACCCCCTGCCTGGGCACGGTGGCGGCCCAGATCCAGGAAGCCAGGAGCCGCCGATTTGCCCTGTTGTCCCTGGCCTGGTCACTGGCTCTGGCCTGGGTTCTGGCCTTTCTTGTCTATCAGGGAGGGGGCTTGATCCTCTCCCTGCGCTGATCCACTGGTTCAGCGCGGAGCGATCACGTTCACGTCCATTTCGGCGGCATGCTCATGGCGGAGTATGAACTCCAGTAGCCCACTGGCCAGATGCAGGATGCCGCCGGGTTTGCCGCGCCGCAGCACTTCCACTTCCGCACCGGGCCGCACGCCCATGGACAGGAGCCGACGCTGCAGGCCGGGATGGGTCGGCAGGGAGCCGATCGAAACTCTGGACCCCGCTGGAACCTGACTGAGGGGCATGATCAGGGACATGACAACAGGCTTCCTTCCAAGCTCAGCCTAGGCCTGCTTGCGACGGCTGGTGCAGTGCCCGCAACAGCGACGTGGCAAGGTCATCCTCCACCTGCATCTTCAGGCGCTCCACATCCTGCAGCTCGCTGTAGAGCCGATTCAATTCCAGTTCCTGGTTCTGCAGATGGCGTGCCAAGCCGATCTGGGCCTGGGTCAGCTGGGGATGATCCTGCAGGATCGCTGCGATCGGGTCGCCGCGTCTGATCCGGTTCAGCACCTCATGGGTCTCGGGAGTTGTCTCGGTCCGGCAACGAAGAAAATCCCAGACCGCAGGCGAGGAGGAGATCGTCATCGTCTGACGGAGTAAGGCTTGATGCCCTGCAGGCTAGGCAGCGTTGCCGTTCCTTCAGGTGGAGATTGCAACAGGGCCATGTCGCAGGTCGTACCGGACCATGACGCCATGCCGTAGGGCCTGGGCACCCCCTCCACGGGTGGCATCAGCCCTGTGATCTGCCAAGGCCATGATCAGGAATGGGTATCAACGGCTTCGGAGAGCTGCTGCAGCGTCGGATGATGTCGGTGGGAAGCTGAGTGGATCGTTCCATCCCCGATCATGGCGACGACGCGGGCCAGTTTGGTGGGGTTGCCCAAGTAGAAGTGGGGCTGGTCCCGTTTGAAATTGGCAAGGGCCGTTTCTGCGTTGTAGTCCCGCTTGAGTCTTTCCAGCTCGCGGACCAGCTGCTGCTTGTCGTTGTTGTAAACGATGAAGTTCTCCGGTAATCGGCCGCTGCAGCCACGCTTCGGTGTCTCCAGGTAATGGGCGTGGCACCAGTTGGCATAGGGCGTCAGAATCACACCACCACAGACCTGCACCTCACAGATCGGCAGGCCAAATGATTCAGTGTGTGCAATGAAATAGAGGCTGCAGCTCCTGTAGATCTTCCGGATCTCTGCCATGGAATAGCTGCCGTGGAGCACCTTGAAAGGGATGCCAGCCTCGAGACAGGCCTGAATCTGTATGGCCCTTTCGGGCAGGTGATTGGGGCGTTCAAAATCAATGAGGGCACAGATCTCCCTGGGCTCAATGGCAAGGGAGGCATCGATCAGGTTGATTCCGATGCGTGAAAAGCGCTCGGCACCGGGCAATACGCGATGCTCGGAGACTTCGGTGATGCAGAGATGGTGGTCATAGCGATTAAGTCCCCAGTGGTTGCCAGGGGGGACGGTTTTGCTCGCCAGACCAGCGTGGATCCACTTCACCCAGTCGGCGCGGCTGCCGAGGTAAACCAGGGCATAGAGAAGGATGGGCAGGCGAGGAACGTCACGGCGGAGCCGATCGTCATCAAAGAGAAGATCGTAATAGGCACGGGGCATGTGACCCACGATCACGGCGACGTCAACCGTCCGGAGGCAGCGCAGAAGCCTCTGATAGTTCAGCCATGCTGCACATCCTTCGGCAAGCTGAAACACTTTTCCTTTCCAGTTCGCCCCTTTCCCAGATCCTCTCAACTGCTTGCGGGGCAGCGACTCCAGACCGTCGTACAGGAGGATGGCCTCCACACCGATCTCCTTGAACATCCGCTCCAGACCCTCCGCCAGGGGCCGGTAGAAGCTGTTGGCGCGATTGGCCAGGATGGCGACTCTCGCGTGTGTTTCTCGCTCGCTGCCGAAGGGAGGATTCCGAGACCCTCGGTTTCCATTCAAGCGACGTTCTCGATTCTGGGCATCGACCGTGATCCCGGTGACCTCACGAACCAGCCGCCTCCAGGTGCGCCACCCCCAGGCCGCATCCGGGGCAGGGGCGCATCGGGTAGGTGTTGAAGGGGAAGCGGGGGGGCTGGAAGGGCTCGATGCACCGGCGCCGGTCGAAGCGCACCATGCCGACACGGCCGCTGTGCGCCACCACGAGCGCCGTGCGCCCCAGCCGGCGCTGGCTGCGGGCCCAGCTGCCGGTGTTGTAGTAGGTGATGTGGCAGGGGCCGCGGTCGTCACCGGAGGGTTCCGGCAGGGCCAGCGGCGTGGCTTCGGGGATGTGGGTGTGGCCGTTGATCAGCCCGTCGAGGGGCTCCGGACCGTGCCGCTCCCGCTGCAGGTGCCGGACGATCCCGCGCTTGATCAGCCGGTCGTGGCCGGTGCGGCTCTTGAGGGCACTCTCGAGCACGAAGGCCAGGGAGAAACCACCGGAGGAGTTGAGGCCCCGACTCACCGGGATGGGCCATTCCCGGTGGCTGGCCAGCAGATCCACGGCGCTTTGCAGGATCGCCTCGGCGTTCCATCCGGCCGACAGCGCTCCGCCGGCCGGCCGGGTGAAGGGGGAGAGCAGGCCGTTGATGCCGGCGCTGTAGTGCTCCTGCAGGCGGGCCAGCCCTTCGGCGGCGTCGGCGTGGAAGCGGATCAGCCGGTCGTACTCGTCGCCGTGGCGGACCAGCAGCCGCTGTCCCGCTGGGGTGCGGTAGACGGCCTGGCGTCGGATGGCGAAGCCGGTCCGCTCCAGGCCGGCGTGACGCCGCAGGTAGGCGTCGTGGTTGCCAGGGATGTAGACGATCGCCACCCCCGCACGCTGCAGGGCCTCGAATTGCTCGATCACCCGTCGATGGGAAGCCCGCAGCAGCCCTGTCTTCTTCAGGGCCTCACTGGCCGGTGCATCTCCGCTGCCCCCGGCAAGGAGGGCGTCGATCCGATCGGTGAGAAAGGACGCATCGACATTGGCGTTGAAGCGTATCGCCTGCAGATCGATGATGTCGCCGACCAGAAAAAGGGTTCGGGGGCGGATGCACTCCAGGAAGGCCGCCAGATGGCCGGCCTCGCACTGATTTGAGCCCAGATGCAGATCGGAGATGAACAGGGCGTCGCAGCTGAGCACGGACTTCTGGCGAGAGTTCTGGTGCCCGGTGGTTTGGGTGTTGGATGCCAGCCCACAGCGCCATGGTGACATGCACACCGTGCCGATTCCGGCTGGACAGGGATGAAGAAACAGGATCGAATCGCCCTGTCTCCGCCTCACTGTCCAAGAGGAATAGCGTTGCCTTTCGTCCGTCGCGTGGCGCACCTCTTCAGGTGATCGATGGGCTGGTCGCGTGCCCTCCGAATCGTTCAGCCGGCCTGTTGCCAGAGGCGAAGCAGCTCCTCCCGCTGCTCCGGCGAGGGTGGCGGCAGGCGCTTCACGCCCCGTGTCGCCGGGCTGCCGCCGCCGCCATCGGCACCGCGGAACCCGACGCGGGTGAGCACCCCCTGGCCCTCCGGCGAAAGCAGAAAAGCCACGAAGCGCTCCCCGTCCTCCGACCGCCCGGCCGCCTCCCCCCGCAGCACGGCGGCGGCCAGCACCGTCTCGATGGTCGGGTCGGGGAACAGCAGCAGGTAGCCCCCCGGCCGCAGGCGGCCGGCCTCCCCCTGGCGTGCCAGGGCGGAGGCCTCGTAGACCAGCGCCAGGTCACCTTCGTTGGGGCCGCCGCTGATGAACTCCTGCAGCAGGATGTCGGTGGAACGGGCCGGTCGGTAGACGGCCCGGCGCAGGGCGGCGGCACAGTCGGGGCCGTTCTGGTCCTGGCACCAGAGCGCCAGGGTCAGCTGGCCGGAGTTGGAGCGCATCGGATCGGCGCTGCGCAGATCGAAACTGCCCCAGCTCTGGGGGGCGCCCAGGGCCCCCCACTGCCCCGCCGCCGCGGCCCGCCGCAGCAGTGGCCAGGAGAAGCGCCCATCCGGGAACAGCTTCTGGACCCGCTCCGGCCAGGCCACAGCCACCAGCAGGGTGCGGGCCACGGGCACGGGGGCCTGCAGGAACGCCGGCGCTCCGCCTTCGGCCCGCAGCTCGGCGGCCAGCTGGCTGAGCAGATCCCGGTTAGCGGGAATCAGCACCCGCGGCCGCTCCGGGCCCTCCTCCCGGGCGCGGTTGACCATGTCCTGGGAGCCCTGCACCCTCCAGGCCAGGTCGATGCCCCCCTGGCGACGTTCGAACAGAGGTTCGAGTTCGGCCATGGCGCCGGCCAGCTCCGAACCCACCGCCACCATCAGGGGGCGCCGCAGGCCAGGAAGGGGGGCCGTCGCCAGGGCCAGGGACGCCCCGGCGATCAGCAGAGAAAGCAGGCGCCGGCGGGTCAGGGTCGCTGCCAAGGGGAGCGGTCCGGGTTCGCGGCAGTCTGATCGCCGCCGCCCGGATCCACGACCGTTGCCAGCAGAATGGGACCGTCGTTCAGCGCCGCTCCATGGCACGGGCCCAGCGGTCGGCCGGCCTCAGCACAGCGCTCCTTGCCCTGCCGCTCCTCGCCCTGCCGATCAGCGGCTGCCAGCTCCTGGCCCCGCCGCCGCTGGAGCTGGAGATGCTGGTGGGCAGCGCCCTCAAGGGCTTCTGCCAGGAGGCGGCCAAGGCCATCGCCCAGGCCCCGCCCCGGCTGGCCGACCGCACCCCGGTGCTGCTGCGCTGCCGTGCCGCCGGCAGCGGCGATGTGGTGAGCGAGATGGAAAGCCACGCCCGGGGCGTGCTCCAGGGCGGCCAGGCGGCCGATGACCCGCGCATCCCCACCTTGCTGTCGGTGGATGGCGAGATCTATCTCGACCTGCTGCGGCACCGCCTGCAGCGCCTGGCCCCCACCCGCGAGCTGATCCCGGCGCCGGCCGATGCGCCGGCCCTGGCCTCCAGCCCGATGGTGTTCATGACCACCCCGGCCCTGGCGAAGGGTCTCGACCGTCCCGATCCTTTCATCGCCCTGGCCCGCAGCAGCGACCACCGCCAGCTGGATCCGGCCGGTCCCTCCCAGCCGATCCGCTTCGTCCACACCGCCCCGACCCGCTCCAACTCGGGCCTCCAGACCCTGGTGGCAATGGTGGCCGAGGTGGCCGGCAAGCGGCCCGAAGCCCTCACCCTCGCCGATGTGCAGGCCCATGGCGAGCAGGTGGCGGCGATCCAGCGCCACGTGACCCGCTACGGCAGCTCCACCGACGAACTCGCCCGGGCGATGCAGCGCAACGGGCCCTTCTGGGCCTCGGTGGGTTCGGTCTACGAGTCGTCGGTGGTGGCGGTGAACGCCTCCCGCCAGGGCGATCACGACCCCCTCAAGGCGGTCTACCCCAGGGCCACCTACGCCAGCACGATGCGGGCGATCCTGCCGGAGGCCCCCTGGGTGTCGCCGCAGGAGAAGCAGGCGGCCCTGCTGATCATCGAACGCCTGCAGCGCGAGGACGTGCAGCGCCTGGCGGCCGACCAGGGTCTGCGGCCGGCCAACCCTGCGGTGCCCCCCAGCCGCGTCACGGCGGCCTACGGCGCCGACCCCCGGGCTGTGTACGACTCGTTGCGGGCCCCGAAACCGGTGGTGGTGGAGGCGATCATCACCCTCTGGCGCAACCAGGCCAAGAAGCCCTCCCGGGTGGCCCTGGTGGTGGACAGCTCCGGGTCGATGAAGGGGGAGAAGCTGCCGGCGGCCCAACGCTCCCTGCAGGCGTACCTGACCCAGATCGGTCCGCGGGACACCGTGGGCCTGTTCGACTTCGACAACCGGCTGCGGCCCCCGGTGGTGGTGACTGGTGGCAACACGGGTGGTGAGCCGGCAGGCCGCTTCATCGCCTCCCTGGACGCGGAGGGCGGCACCGTCCTCTACGACGCCATCCGCCAGGGTCGCGACTGGCTGCGCTCCACCCGGCGCCCCGGCGAGATCCTGGCGGTGGTGGTGCTCACCGATGGCCAGGACAACGGCTCGCGGCTTTCCCTCGAGGGGCTGGGCGGTGAGCTGAAGCGCAGCGGCTTCGCCAGCGATGAACGCATCGGTGTGTTCACGATGGGCTACGGCAACCAGGGGGATTTCGACGCCGACGTGCTGCGCCGCATCGCCGAAAGCAACGGCGGCGACTTCACCACCGGCACCGCGGACAGCATCCGGCGCCGCATGGAAGATCTGCAGATGGCGTTCTGATGGCGCTGGCGTTCGGCTGGTCCAACCCCCTCGACCATCCCCTGGCGGTCGCGGCCGGCGGCGTGGGCCTGGTGCTGCTGGTGCGCGCCGGCGGGGTGAGCCTCCCTGTGGCCCTTCCGGCGGCGGTGGGGCTGAGCATCGCCTGCGCGGCCCTGCTCTCCCGTCTGGGGGCGGCCGGACGTCGCAGCCGCAGCCAGCGGCTCCATGACCAGCGCCTCGATGCGGGGCTGGAGGAGGCCCTGGATCGGGCCGGCGGCCTGGCGGTGACGGCGCTGGCGTTGCGGGAGGAGGCCGTGGCCCGCTTCACGGACCCGGGCCACCTGGAGGCCCTCGGCAATGTCCAGCTCTGCTGTGAGCGGCTGCAGCAGCTGCCGGAACGGCTGCGAGAGCGGCGGCCCCTGCTGGAATCCGGCGGCGGCCAGCGCCTGGATCCGGAGGACCTGGCGCGCCGCCTGGCGCGGGAAGAAAAGGCCCTGCAGCGGGAGGCGGAGGGTCCCCTGCGCCACGAGCGCCGGCGGCTGATCGACCAGCTGCGCCGCAACCTGCATGCGGCGCGACAGGGGATGGATGAACGGGAGGCCCGGCTGCTGGCCCTGGGCACCAGGCTGGAGGCCATCGACGGCGGCCTGCAGCAGCTGCGCCGCCAGATCGATCACCAGTGGCCCAGCACCGAGGCCAGCGACGCCGCCATGGCGACGGCGATCGAGCCGCTCGATGAGGCGATCGATCAGATCGAGCGCTCCCTCGACGCCGGCACCGCCTGAGGCCCCAGCAGGGGCCCGCCCGCCAGACGCCGGATCGCCACCACCCCGGGGCGGGGGGCCCGGCCGGGGACGCCGGAGGGCCAGTTGGAGCCGAGGGGCACCCAGCGCAGCTGCTCGAAGGGGCGACCGGAGCGGTCCACCAGCCGGTGGGCCTGGGCCTCACGGGCCTCCGGAGAAGGGCGGGTGCCGTTGTCTTCGCCCGGGTGCTGCACCGCCAGGAACAGGGTGGATTCGCCGTCGTCGAAGCAGGGCCCGGTGAGCTCGCACTCCATCGGTCCGGTGGCGAAGCAGAAGGCCTCCCCGGCATGGGGGCCACGGCTGGGCAGCACCCAGCAGCTGTTGTTGCCGAACAGATCGAGATCGGCCGATCTGGTTGAGCGGTCGGTCACCATCCAGATGGTCCCCTGCCGGTCGATGGCGAGGTTGTCGGGATTGGCGAAGCCCATCCCCCCCTGCCACGGCGCCCCGCCGGTGGCCACCAGCCGCCAGCGGAAGGAGCCGCCCCGGGCCGCACCGTCGTCGGCCAGGCCCATGATCCAGCCGTAGGGCCAGGTGGCCTGCCCTTTGGGCCCCCGGAAGATGGCCGGGTCGGCCCGGCCGTCGTCGCTGCCGCCGCCGGCGGTGAAGGCAATCAGTAGCTCGCCGCTGAGCGGATCGATCACCGTGTCCTCGGGCCGGGCCGCGGGGGTGGCGCCGATGGCGCAGGCGGCCAGGTGGGCATCGATCAGGATCGCCCCCATCCGCTCCTCCCCCTCGCCGGGGTAGAGGTCGGCCAGGGTGGCGAAGCGGCGCCGGTAGGCCGCCACGGCCGCGTCGCTGGCGAAGGCTTCGGCGCCGGGCCTGCGGCGGTCGCTGTGGGGCAGCAGCACGGCCTGCTCCACCCCGAAGCGGGCGAAATGGCCCGGGCCCAGCGGAGCCACCGGGGTGGTGGGCTCCAGGGGCAGCCAGCGGCCCCGGCCCTCGCCGCCCTGGGTGCTGGGCGGATCGAAGCGGGCCACCTCGAGCCGGCCGGCGCTGAACAGCGCCGAATTGGCCGGGTCGGCCGGATCGCGGATCAGGGCGTCGCTGACGAAGCGGTAAAGGTGGCCGCCGTGGCGGTCGCAGCCGGAATAGACCACCAGGGGCTGGCCGGCGACGGCCTTCACGGCCACCGCCTCGTGGCGGAAGCGGCCCAGCCAGCTGTGCTTGACGGCGGGGCGTTCGGGCCGGCGCGGGTCGAGCTCCACCATCCAGCCGTACTTGTTGCCCGCCAGGCCGAAGGGGTTGCCGAGGCCGTCGAGGCGCTGGCCGTCGTAGGCGAAGGGGCGGGCGGCGGGGGAGACGGAGGAGCCGTCGGCGTGGACGGCCTCGGCCACATGGCTCTGCATGTTCTCTTCGGCGCTCAGCACCGTGCCCCAGGGGGTCTCGCCGCCGGCGCAGTTGGCGAAGCTGCCGATGATCGCGTCCCCGAGCCCGTCGTCGTAGCCGAGCCGCTCGGTGCGGCGGAACACGGCCGCCGCGGGCCCCGAGGTGCGCAGGCGCCGGGCGGGGTCGCGCCAGCCGCTCAGGCCGCTGATGCGCCGATCGAAGCGGCCGGGCCGGCGCCGCCAGGCTCCCCCGGCCTCTCGCTCCAGTTCGATCACGCCCACCCCCAGGTCGGCCATGGCCGCCTCCGCCAGCTGGCGGATGGTCGCCAGCAGCGGGTCGTCCGCCGCCAGGCTGGCGGCGTCCACCCGGCCGCCCCGGGGGGCCAGGGCGTCGATCACGGCGTCAAAGGGCAGTGGGCCGCCCACCGCTTCGGCGTAGCCCTGCCGCCAGGCCCGGGCGCTGATGTACTCGAAATTCACCGTCAGCAGGGCCCGATCCGGGGCCAGGGCCAGAAACGAGAGGTGGTCGTTGTTGTAGCCGAAGCGGCCGTCGGCCACCGGATCCCCCCAGACCGCGATCAGATCGGCCCGGAAGCCGTCCGGCAGCACCAGCCGGTCCTCCACTTCGATGCGGGCGTAACGGCGGCGCTGTCCCTCTGCGTCGAGCCCGTCGCTGGGCACCGGCAGGGGGGTGGGCATCGTCGGGAACGGGGATGCCGACGTTGGCGCGGCTCCGGCCTTCGGGGCGGCCGCCCTCCCCGGGGCGGGCCTTGGCAGGGCGGCACCCGCGAAGGAGCAGGCCCCGATCCCGAGCAGGGAGAGCAGGTCGCGTCGGTTCATCGCTGCGGGGGGCAGGGTTCGCTGCGGCGCGGGGCCAGCAGGGCCAGGTGGTTGTCCTGCAGGGCGCTGAAGTTGTCGTCCGAGGCCAGCAGCAGGCTGGGACGGCCATCGGCCTGGATCGGCCCCGGGGTCAGGGCCTCCCAGTTGTCGGGCGGGAGACCGGCCGCGATCAGATCCCACTGGTGGATCGGCTCGATCACGGCCTCGGGATCGGCCCCTTCCCCAGGCAGCGGGTAGTGGGCCAGGAGCACCTGCCAGCGGGTGGGGGCCTGGAAGCGCCGCAGCAGGGCCAGCAGGCCCGGCGCGGGTCCGGCGGCGTCGACCACCAGCAGATCGGTCAGTCCCCAGCCCTCGCCGGCGGGGATGGCCAGCCGGGCCAGGGGCCGGGCCTTCGGCCCGGCGGGCTCCAGCGACCAGCCCAGCAGCCGCACCTGGGCGGGGGGGTCCTGCTTCAGGGGGGATTCTGCGGCCATCAGCAGCACGTCGGTCCGCCCGGGGCGGCGCCACAGGGCCAGGGACTCGGGACCCTGGTTGGCTTCGAGGCCGCGCCCCGGGGCCGGCTGCCAGTCGGCGGGCAGGGGGTAGGCGCGCCGCAGCTGGCCGCTGCTCCGCTCGAACGCCAGCAGCTGGGCCGGCCGGGCGGCGCTGCGGCGCCCTTCGCTGGCCATCCAGAGCCGTTCGCCGAGCACCACCAGCCCCTCGGCGTCGATCTCCGCCGGCAGCGGGGCCTGGGGCGATCCCTTCAGCTCCAGCTGGAACAGGGGCCGCAGCGGCACCCGGCCCAGCTGCTTCACGCCGCTCCAGGCGTCCACGCGGCCCCGGGGGGCATCGCTGAGCAGCAGCAGGACATCGCTCCCGCTGCGGTAGCTGGCGGCGGAGTAGCCGCCCTGGGGCGCTCCGTCCGTCCCGCGGCGCGGCAGGCGGGCGCCCGCCACCAGCTCCCAGCCCGCCTCGGCCGGGCAGGGCAGCAGGGGGGGCGGCGGGGGAGCTGGCGGGGAGCTGGCGATCAGGGGCACGACCATGGCTGGAATTCTCCCGTCGCCGGAGCGGCGGCGGCGGCATCCCGGGACACCCGGTGGCGGGACGGGTAGGGTCAAAGGAGCGAAGGGGGATGGGTGATGCGATCCCCAGCGGGAGCCCAGCCGCCGCCCGGCGGCCTGACGGAAGAGTCGGGCAGGCGCCTGGCGGTGCTGATCGACGCCGACAACGCCCGGGCGGCGGTGATCGAGGCGGTGCTGGAGGAGGTGGCCCGCTTCGGTGAGGCGATCGTGCGGCGCATCTACGGCGATTTCACCTCCAGCCACAGCGCCTCCTGGAAGTCGTTCCTCAATAAGTTCTCGATCAAACCGGTGCAGCAGTTCGCCTTCACCGTGGGCAAGAACGCCACCGACAGCACGATGATCATCGATGCGATGGATCTGCTGTATTCGCGGCGCTTCGACGGCTTCTGCCTGGTGACCAGCGACAGCGATTTCACCGGCCTGGCGGTGCGTCTGCGGGAGGAGGGCCTGCTGGTCTACGGCTTTGGGGAGAACAAGACCCCAGAGCCGTTCCGTAATGCCTGCCACAAGTTCCTGTTCACCGAGGTGCTGCGCACCGCCTCCCGCCAGGGGGACGCCGGCGCCGATGACGCCGACGACCGCCGGCCCCGGGAGGACGCCCCGCCCGCCGGCGTCCATCCGGTCATCCCGGCCGATTTCCTGATGGAGGCCCTGGATCGCTCGGTGGACGATTCAGGTTGGGCGCACCTGGGCACTTTCGGCAGCTACCTGCAGAAGATCCAGCCCGATTTCGACACCCGCCTCTATGGCTTCCGCAAGCTTTCCGACCTGGTGCGCGGCTGTCCCTCCCTGTTCGAGATGGAGGAACGGGGGGCCCCGGGGGGCAGCAAAGGATCATTTACGTCCGCGCCCGGGAGGACGACTGAGGTCGGATCGTGCTCGACACCCTGCACCAGCCGATCACCAGCAACGCCCGGCGGGCGGTGGCCTGCCTGGATGGCCGCCAGACCGTGGCGGAGGCGCTCGCCAGCCTGCGGGGGCGAGAGATCGCCGAGCGGATCGTCTACTTCTATGTGCTTGATGGGGACCAGCGCCTGATCGGCGTGCTGCCCCTGCGGCGCCTGCTGTCCGCCGCCGAGGACACCCCGGTGACGGCCCTGATGGTGCGCCATCCGGTGACCATCCCGGAGAACGCCACGATCCTCGAGGCCCACGAGGCCTTCGCCGATCACCGCTTCCTGGCCCTGCCGGTGGTGGACGACCGCCAGCGGGTGGTGGGGGTGGTGGACGTGACCATGTTCAGCGAGGAGGACTTCCTGCCCGACCAGCCGGCCCAGGCGGCAGCCCTGTTCGAGGCCCTCGGCTTCCGCGTCTCCCAGGTGCGGGGCGCCTCGCCGCTGCGGGCCTTCCGGTTCCGTTTCCCCTGGCTGCTGGCCACCATCGCCAGCGTCCTGGCCTGCGCCGTGCTGGTGAGCGTCTTCCGGCAGACCCTGGCCAGCAGCATCGCCCTGGCCTTCTTCCTCACCCTGGTGCTGGCCCTCGGGGAAAGCGTCAGCATCCAGAGCATGACGGTGTCGATCCAGGCGCTGCAGCTCTCCCCGCCCACCTGGCGCTGGTACCGGGCCAGCCTGCGCCGGGAGCTGGCCACGGCCCTGCTGCTGGGGGTCTGCTGCGCGGCCCTGGTGGCCCTGGTGCTGGTGCTGTGGCTCGGCGCGGGGCCGGCTGCCCTGATCGTGGCGATCGCGATCGTGCTCAGCGTGGCGGCCGCCTGCTACTACGGCCTGACGATCCCGGCCCTCTTCCATGCCCTGAGGATCGATCCCAAGATCGCCTCCGGTCCGCTCGCCCTGGCGGTGGCTGACATCACCTCGATCGCCCTCTACTTCGGCCTGGGCAGCAGACTCCTCTGAGACCGATGCGGCCCTGACCCAGCCATGACCGTGCAGCGCCTGGCGGCCTTCAGCGACGGCGACCGTGGCGGCAACCCGGCCGGTGTGGTGATCGCTGAGACGTTGCCCGCGGACAGCGCGATGCAGTGCATGGCGGCCGAGGTGGGCTACTCGGAAACGGTCTTCGCCGCCCCGCAGGGGGACGGCTGGCGGGTGCGCTACTTCTCCCCGACCGTCGAGGTGCCCTTCTGCGGTCACGCCACGATCGCCCTCGGGGCCGCCCTGGCGGAGCGCTGCGGCGATGGGGTGTTCCCGCTCACGCTGAACCAGGCCGCGATCACGGTGGAGGGCCGGCGCCAGGGGGATCGCTGGAGCGCCGCCCTGCAGTCACCCCCCACCCACCAGCGCCCCGTGGCGGCCGATCTCCTTGCGGCCGCCCTGGCCCTGTTCGGCTACGAACCCAGTCACCTGGATCCGGCCCTGCCACCGGCCATCGTCCACGGCGGTGCCGACCACCTGCTGCTGGCCCTGCGCCGCCGTGGGGACCTGGCCGCCATGCGTTACGCCATGGAGGACGGGGCCCGGCTGATGGCGGAGGCGGGGCTGCTGACGCTGCTGCTGGTGTGGGCCGAAGGACCCCGGATGTTCCACAGCCGCAATGCCTTCGCCGTCGGCGGGGTCTACGAGGACCCGGCCACCGGGGCGGCCACCGCGGCCCTGGCGGGTTATCTGCAGAGCCTGGGCTGGCCCCACGGCGGCAGCATCGAGGTGGTGCAGGGGGAGGACATGGGCTGCCGCTCCCTGCTGGGCGCCGGGATCCCGGCGGAACCGGGGGGCTCGATCCGGGTGGCGGGCCAGGTGCGCCGCCTTGAGGCCTGAGTTCAGGAGGCCTTTTCCAGGCGCTTCACGATCCAGCCCATCAGCACCAGGGAACCCAGCAGCGCCACCAGCAGGGCGATCGTCATGGAAACGGGTGCATGTCCATCGCATTATGACCACAGGCAGCCCAGCCCTGGCCCGAGCCGTGCACAGCAATCCCGAGCTGGTCTTCGTCTACGGCACCCTCAAGCGCGGCCACGGCAACCACCACTGGCTTGGAGATGCGCCCTTCCTCGGGGAGGCGGTACTGCCGGACGTGGTGCTCCACGACCTGGGCCCGTTTCCGATGGCCGTGCCCGGCGAGGGGGTGGTGCGGGGTGAGGTGTACGGGGTGGATGCCGACGGCCTGGCCCGGCTGGACCGGCTGGAGGGCTACCCCCGCCTCTACGACCGCCGGCCCCTGCCCCTGGCCGACGGCCGTCGGGCCTGGGTCTACCTGGGCCGGCCCCACCAGGTGCGCCACGTGTCCGCCATCGCCGACGGCTGCTGGCGGGGTCCGGCGCCGGGAGCGGCCGTGCGCCGCAGCCAGATGGGCCTGGCCGTGCTGCTGGCCCTGGGCGGGGCCGCCCTGCTGGCGGCCGTCCTCCCCCCTGCCGCCCTGGCCTTCGACACCCTCTCCACCTGCAACGCCTGGCGCGGCAGCCATGGCAGCGCTCGGGCGCTGCTGGGCAACAGCCTCGGCGCCGCCCATTACCTCACCAAGAAGCAGCGCCTGCAGGAGAGCCCGGCCGATGCGCCCGTGGCGCTCTACAGCGACAGCGACCTGCAGCGGGTCTGCGGGCGCTAGCCGCCGGCCACCAGCCAGCGGCCACCGGTCCCAAGCCCCAATGCCAGCCAGCCCAGGGCCAGCCAGCCCCAGCGCAGGGGCTGCAGCAGTCGCCGCAGCAGCACCACCGAACCCGCCACACCCACGGCCACCACCAGGCTCTGGCAGAAGGCGATCACATGGCCGTCGGCGCTCCATCCGGGCAAGCGGGCGGCCAGCCGGGGCCACCAGGGGCTGGCACTGACGGGCAGCACCAGCCCCCCTTCGGCCATGCCCAGAGGCAGATGGTCAGCCAGCATCAGCGCCCACAGCAGGGGCAACAGCGCATAGAGGGACAGCCGCAACCGGGAGGCCGCGACCTCCGGACGCCGTCCCCAACCGCGCAGATGGCGCACCAGCAGGAACACCCCCGCCGGCAGCGCCAGGGCCAGGGCCGCGAAGGCCAGCCGTGGCAGCAGGGGCCCCTCCTGGAGGCTCGCCGGAGCCAGGGCCACGTCCCCCAGAAGCCGTTGCCAATGGTGCAGGCACACCCCACCGGCCAGCACCAGGATCAGGCCTGCCTCCCCGGCGGGCGGGTCCATGTCGCGCTGCAGATCCGCGGCGGGAGGCCGCAGCCTCAGCTGTACTGAGCGATGGGGGCAGGCCTGGGCGCAGGTGAGGCAGAGCACGCAGTTGCGGTTGTCCTCCAGGTGGGCCGGATGGGTGCCCAGGGGACACCCGGCCGTGGCCAGGCCCTCGCCTTCGACCGGCCCCCCCTTGAAGCAGGCGTAGGACGTGCAGCTGCCGCTGCAGATCCCCGCCTGGGCCCGCAACTCACTGATCGCCAGCTTGGCGAACAGGGCGTTCATGCCCCCCACCGGACAGAGATAACGGCACCAGAAGCGCTTCTCGAAGCGCAGCGAGCCGATCACGGCACCAAGGGTGATCAGCAGCAGCAGGCAGCTGCTCAGCCAGGCCGTGTTTTCCAGGTTCCACACCGCCTCCCAGAGCAGGATCGCGGCGAAGCCGCCCGCCAGGATCGGCGCCGCCCAGGCATCGCTGTCACCCCGGGGCCAGCGGGCGGGCTGCCAGCCCAGGGCCCCGGCGATCCGCTGGCTGATCTCCCCCCAGACCATGAAGGGGCAGAACGAGCACCACAGCCGTCCCACGACCGGGTAGGTCAGCAGGATCAGCGGCCACCACCAGGCCCAGAACATGTTGAGGGCTCCGTTGTGCTGCCGGTCCTGGGGCCCGAGCCACAGCCAGAAGTTCACCAGCACGAACACCCAGCTCACCACGCCGAACAACAGGCCGTTCCAGAGCAGCGGCGACCGCATCAGGTCCCGCAGCTGGGGCTTCCAGCGCCAGAGATCGAAGCGGGCGCGCTGGGAGCGGCGACCGGTCCAGAACACCTCGTCGGGCAGGACGGCGGGCCGGTCGTCGGCGCACTGGCGCAGGGCCCGCTCGATCACCAGGGTGAGTTCCCGGATGTTGCCGGGGAAGTCGTGGGTCTGGAGCCGCTTGATGAGCCCCTCAGTCACCGCTGGGGGCGTCGCCCAGCCCAGGCTGCGCGCCTTCTGGCGCACCCCGTAGCGCAACCATTCGCCCAGGTCCTGGCGCCTTACCCGCAGGGGCGGCACCCGGATGTGGCGGCAGCAGGCATCGAAATCGGGCGCCGTGGCCTCGGCCGTGAGGAACACCCGCCCCGGGAAGTGGTGTTCGCTGCCGTCGTCGGGCGAGACCCAGCGACCGCTGCGGGCCAGTTCCAGCAGGGCCGGCCGCAGCTGGGGATCGGCCTTGTCGATCTGATCGAGCAACAGGCCGCCGGCGCCGAGGCAGTCAAGCAGGGTGAGGCCATCGGCCCCGGCCGCGAACAGTTCCGCCCCGTCGGGGCGCAGCAGAGCGGCGTTGAGCTGCACCAGCAGCTGCTTGCGGGCCGCGGATCCGAAGTGGATCAGGGCCGCGATGTTGTCCTTCTCCAGCCCTGGCTCACCGCTGATCAGCACGGGGCCGCCAGAGCCATCGGCGGCGGCGTCGCGGATCGCCTCCCGCAGCTTCTTGGCGTAGCGGCTGCTGCCGACGACGCCCCGCCGGACCCGGCCCAGCAGGTAGGGCGCCAGCCGCAGCAGAGCGGCCCTGGCGTTCTCGGCCGCATCCTGCTGGGTGGAGGTCATCGGCACGGGCCCTGTTCCTGGGAGTCTGGGCGTAGAGAATGCCAGCGTTCCGCTTCGCCCACCGATCGCGCCATGTCCGTCACCCTCCACGGCGACCCGAACTCTCCGGCGTGAAGCCTCCTGCCGCCGCTCCCTTCCACTGGCGGGGCCACCGTCTGGAGCTGCTGGCGGAGAAGGCCGCCTGGGATGCGCAGCAGGGGTTGCTGCTGCTGGCCGACCTGCACCTGGGCAAGGCTGAATCGTTCCAGTGCCAGGGCATCCCGCTGCCCAGCGACGGGGATGCCGGCACCCTCAATGCCCTGCTGGCGGTGGCCCATCGGCTCCAGCCCCGCCTGGTGGTGGTGCTCGGCGACCTGATCCACAGCCGCCTCGGACTCACCCAGGAGCTGCGCCAGAAGCTGGCGGCGCTGCCTTCCCTGCTGGGCTGTCCCCTGCGGCTGATCGGCGGCAACCACGAACGGGGCAGCTGGCTGGAGGGTCTGGTCCAGGAGCCCTCACAGACCATGGGCCCCCTGTGGCTGAGCCATGCCCCGCAGCCCAAGGCCGGCCGGCTGAATATCTGCGGCCACCGCCATCCGGTGGCCCTGGTGGGCCGCGGCGCCGACCGGTTGCGCTTGCCGTGCTTCGCCTACGACCCGGTCCTGGAGCAGCTGGTGCTGCCGGCGTTCGGGGCGATCACCGGGGGCTATCCCTGTCCCGACGGTGAGGCGCTCTGGCTGGTGGCCGATGGTGCCGTCGTGACCTGGAAACTCGCCAGGGGCCCCTCCACCCGGCGGCCCCGGCGTGTGGCCTGAAGGCAACCAGAAAAGCTCAGCCTGCCGCCGCCAGGGCCCGCACCACGTCGCCGCGGGTGAGCACCCCCACCAGGGCCTCCTGGTCGTCGAGCACGAACAGCCGCTGGGTGCCCCGGTCGTGCAGCAGATGGGCTGCCGCCGGAAGGCTGGTGCCGGCGGGGCAGCTGTGGGGCTTGGAGCCCATCACATCGCCCACGGTGCTGCCCAGCACCTGGTGCACCTGCTTGTCCCAGTCGAGCGGGTTGCGCAGATAAATGACGGCATCGAGCAGCATCACGTAGGGGCCGGCATCGAAGCCGCTCTCGCGCACCATCAGGTCCTGCTCGCTGAGTTCCCCCACCAGGGCTCCGACCTCATCGAGCACCGGCAGGCCGCTGACGTGGTGGTCGCTCATCAGCTGCACGGCCTCCTGCAGGGGGGTGGTGGTGGTGACACTCAGCACGGGGCTGGTCATCACCTCGGCCACGCTGCGCTCGACGACCATGCGGATCTCCTCGGTGATGGCATTCTGCTGGTGAACGGGACCCCTCCCCTGCGACGCCTCGCCGACCTGCTGACCCTGGCCCGGGCCGTGCTCGGGTTGCCCCTGCTGCTGGCCCTCGCGGGGGGCCGGCCCGCCCTGGCCTGGGTGCTGTTGCTGCTGGGCGGCCTGAGCGACTGGGCCGATGGCGCCCTGGCCCGCCGGGCCGGCGGTGGGTCGGTGTGGGGGGCCCGGCTCGACCCCCTCACCGACAAGATCCTGATCAGCGCCCCGCTGCTCTGGCTGGCCCACACCGGCGGCCTGCCCCTGTGGGCGGTGTGGCTGCTGCTGGCCCGGGAGCTGCTGATCTCCGGCTGGCGGGCCGGCCAGGGCAGCGGCGGCCCCGCCTCGCTGGGGGGCAAGGCCAAGACGATCCTGCAGTTCCTCTCCCTGCTGCTGCTGCTCTGGCCGCCGGCCTGGGGCCTGGGCCAGGGTGCAGAGCTGGTGCGCGTCCTGCACAGCGCCGGCTGGTGGCTGTTCTGGCCGTCGCTGCTGCTGGCGCTCAGCTCGGCCCTGGGGTATCTCCGGGCCACATCCAGGGGCTGACCTGCAGGCCCTGTCGCTGCTCGTACACCGTCGAGTCGAGAAGGTGACGGTCGACGATCGTGTCGACCTGAACCCAGGGGCTTTCGAGGCTCACACGTACAAAGTCAACGGTGCAGGCCTTCAGGACGGTGTCGGAACGGAGTTCGCCGATCAATCTGTTCGGCTCCACCCTGAATCCGAAGGCGACCGGAAAGGGGTGGGGATTGTGGAGTCGCAGGTCCTTGAATCCCCAGACCACCGTGGCGTCGGCGCCCAGCGGCGTGAAGCGCTGGTCCTCCTCGTAGATGTCCAGGCTGTGGGGATGGCGCTCCAGCACGGTCAATCCACCCAGCAGGGCCAGGTGATACACCATCGAAGACAGCTGGCAGAGCCCACCGCCGCTGAGGGCGACAAGTCTTCCGCCGACGATGTTGCGGCCCGGCTGAAATCCATTGGCGGCTCCAGGACGGCCGACACGGTGCCAGAAGGACCAGGCCTTTCCGGCACCGACCAGGCCCCGATCCAGCAGGGCAGCGCCGCGGCGGATATTGGCCCGCTTGTTCTCGAAGAAGTCACTGGGCACGATCGGCTGGATGAGGCCGATCGATGGGCGTGGCTCCAGGCCTCCCATGCCGATCTCACCCACCCCCAGATCGCCCACGGCGCGCTCGAACCTGACCCCGTTGCGGCGATCGTTGCAGAGTCGCCACCAGTGGCGGATCTCCTGCCGCATCGCCAGTGGCAGACGTCGTCGCATGACGACCTTTCAGCCCAGCAGGGCCTCGTCGCCGCTGAAATCGGGCGTGGTGGGCATCCGCAGGGCGTAGTCGTTGGTGTAGCTGTCGGCCAGGGTGGCCTCCAGGTCGAAGGCGGGCTCCCAGGCCAACTCCCTCCGCACCCGGTGGGTGTCGGTAAGGAAGTGGGCCAGGCGCAGGGGAAAGGCCTTGCGGGCCTTCTTGTCGAGGCCCGCCGGATCGAAGCTGCGGATCGCCACCGCCTCCGGATCGGTGTCGCAGGCGCGGGCGGCGGCGGCCACCAGGCCCCGGAAGCTGATGCCCTGGGAGCCGGTGCAGTTGTAGATGCGGTTGGTGGCGGCCTCCACCTCGATGCAGCGGGCCATGGCGGCGGCCAGGTCGGCCACGTGGCCCAGCTGGGTGATGGTGCTGCCGTCGCCGGGGAGGGGCACCGGCCGGCCGTGCACGATGCGATCGAAGAACCAGCTCTCCACCGGGTTGTAGTTGCCCGGCCCGACGATGTAGGTGGGCCGGAAGCTGGTGAAGGGGATGCCCTCCTGGCGCAGCCAGGCTTCGGTGTCCAGCTTGCCGGCGTGGCGGCTCTGGGGATCGGTGGGGGAGTCCTCGTCGAGGGGCCAGAGGTCGCTGTCGGCGTAGACACCGGCCGAGCTGACGTACACCAGCCGGTGGGAGGGCGGGCCGGTGCGCTCGATCACCTGGCGGGTGTCCTCCAGGGTGCGGCCGGAGCTGTCGACGATCACATCGAAGGGGCGGTCCTGCAGGGCCGCCAGGCCTTCGGCGCTGCTGCGGTCGCCCTGCAGATGCTCCACTCCCGCCGGCACCGGCTGGCGGCCGCGGGTGAAGAGGCTGAGCTCATGGCCCGCCTCCAGCAGGCGGTTGACCAGGGGGCGCCCCACGAAACGGGTGCCGCCCATCACCAGGATCCTCATCGCCATGCCGCGTCGGTGAGCGCCATTCAAGCCGCCGGACCGGATCAGGGGCCGCAGGGGAGGGCCTGGCCCAGGCGCTCGAAGGGCAGGGGCAGCAGTTCCAGCAGCACCGTTCCTGGCGGCCCGCTCGCCCCTTCGGCCACCGGCAGCGGCACCGGCCGGTAGGTGCGGCCGTCGAAGCGCAGCTCCTTGAGACCGTCGGGGGCGCCGTGCAGGCTGGCGGGCATGGTGAGATCCAGCCAGCCGCGGTGGCGGTTGCTGATCACCGTCAGGGGCGACTGGAACAGGCCGTTCTCCGCCACCAGCTCCAGGCTGCCGTCGTTGTCCCGGAAGATGAGCAGGCTGCAGCCGCCGCTGGAGCAGGCATAGGAGCCCACCACCACCGCCACGGTCTCCAGACGGCCGTCGCCGTCCAGGTCGACCCGGTTGTGGAGGTAGCGCAGGGGGCCCACGTCGGCGCAGACCGGCCGTTGGGCCGTGGCACGGGCCTGTTCCCACTCGGTCTGGTCGGGATCGCCGGCCGCCGCGGGACTGGCCGCCATCGGGCCGGCGAACAGGCGGGCCCGCAGGGCCGCCTCCAGCCGCGGATCGGGGCGGTTGATCGGCGGGATCACCGAACCCGGTGGCGCCAGCGGGGGCGGCCTGTCGCGGGGATCGGGACCATCGGGCCCCAGCAGGGAGCGCGGCGGTGGGGCCGGCGGCGCCAGCGGTGGGGGCGCCAGGGGCTGGGCCTGGGCCGGGCCAGGGCCGCCGATGGGGAGCGGCAGGGCGAAGAGCCGCAGCAGGGCGAACAGCCTCAGGGGCCCTGTCCCTTCAGCCCGCATCGGCCCCGTCGAGGCTTTCGAGATGCCGTTCGATGCGATCGGCCAGCGCCAGGCAGCGGTCCATCTCCTCCCAGAGCAGTTCCCGGCGCCGCGAATCCACCGCATAGGAGCGGTGATGGAGATCGCGGCCCTGGTAGCGGAGCGCATCCCTGAGGCGGCGCCAGTCGTCCGGGGCGAGGTGAAGAGGGCCGAGATCGTCAGTGGCGAGGTCGGGAGGGGAGGGGGCCATCAGGTCCGCATCATCCGGGCAGCGTCATGGCACAGGATGGAGCCGACAGCGGCATTGTCCCCCTTTCCATGCAAGTCATCCCCGCCATCGATCTGCTCGACGGGCATTGCGTGCGACTGCATCAGGGGGACTACGGTCGCGTCACCCGCTTCAGCGACGATCCGGTGGCCCAGGCCCGCGAGTGGCAGCGGCAGGGGGCCACACGTCTGCACCTGGTCGATCTCGACGGGGCCAGGAGCGGCGAACCCCGCAACGACGGCGCCGTGCAGGCCATCGCCGCGGGCCTGGAGATCCCGGTGCAGCTGGGGGGTGGGGTGCGAACGGCGGAGCGGGCCGAACAGCTGCTGGCCTGGGGTGTGGACCGGGTGATCCTGGGCACGGTCGCCGTGGAGAACCCGCAGCTGGTGCTGGACCTGGCGGCCCGCCACCCGGGCCGGATCGTGGTGGGGATCGATGCCAACGAGGGCAAGGTGGCCACCCGCGGCTGGATCGAGCAGAGCACGGTGGAGGCCACGGCCCTGGCCGCCAGCCTGGATGGCACCGGTGTGGCGGCGATCATCAGCACCGACATCGCCACCGACGGCACCATGGAGGGCCCCAACCTGGCGGCCCTGCGGGCCATGGCCCAGGCCACCTCCCTGCCGGTGATCGCGTCGGGCGGTGTGGGCAGCCTCACCGACCTGCTCAGCCTGCTGAGCCTGGAGCCCCTCGGCGTTGACGGGGTGATCGTGGGGCGGGCGCTGTACGACGGACGGGTGGAGCTGGCCGAGGCGCTGCAGGCCCTCGGTGACGGCCGCCTGCAGGATCCGCTGCGGTTGCCGATCGCCTGACGCCGGCGGGTCGCCGCCATGGGCTCCATACCGGTGATCGGGCAACTGCCCTATAACAGAGTCAATGTGTTCTGCGGCAACGTTTGTCTTCTCCGACGACCACCGCATCCTCCGCGGCCTCCGGCCGCCGTGGCGAGGCCGGTGATCGCCATGCGGTGGCCACGGCCCCGTCCCATGTGGAGGACGTCTACCAGCGCTGCCGCGAGCTGGGCATGCGGCTGAGCCGTCAGCGGCGCATGGTGCTGGATCTTCTCTGGGACGAGAAGTCCCATCTCTCCGCCCGCGACATTTTCGAGAAGCTCAACAACCAGGGCCGCCACATCGGTCACACTTCCGTCTATCAGAATCTCGAGGCACTGCAATCGGCCGGCGTGATCGAATGCATCGAGCGGGCCAGTGGCCGTCTCTACGGCTATCGCGCCGATCCCCACAGCCATCTCATCTGCACCCAGTCCGGCGCCATCCACGACCTCGACGTTCTTCTCCCCGACCATCTTTTGCAGCAGATCGAGGATCAGACGGGCTTTGCGATCGAGTCGTACACCCTGCATCTCTCGGGCCGTCCCCGCCCCTGCTGAAGCCTCGGCACTGGAGAAAGCCCGGCGCCTTGGTTAAGGTCGGGCCAACCTTTCTCTCGCAACGTGGGACGACGTCCGGCACGGCCCCTTCCCCAGCTGCTGCTGTTCGCCGATCCCCTGGAGCGGGCAGGCCTCACCAGCTGGCTGGAGGGTGCTGACACCAGTGCCGATCCCGACGGCTGGGGCGGCTGCCGGGTGGGCGACAGCGAGGGGCTCCAGGGGGCACCCCAGCTTGTCCTCTGGTGCCTCGGCAGCCTGCCCGAACCCCAGGCCCTCGATGCCGAGAGCCGCCGGCTGATGGAGCGCTGGTATCCGGCGCCGCTGCTGCTGCTGCTGCCCGCCAGCCACCCCTACGGCAGCGATGTCCTGTTGCAGCTGCCGGCCCAGGGGCTGATCGAGCAGGCCGATGCCGACAGCCTGCGGCAGGCGGTCACCACGCTGCTCGCCGGCGGCCGGGTGCTGGCCATCGCCGCGACGCAACGGGGCGACGAACCGGGCCCCTCCGTGCCGATGGGCCTGGGCCAGTGGCTGCTGCAGAGCGGCCTGCAGCAGATCGATGCCGAACTCCGCCTCTGCCTGCGCCTGCTGGATCCGCCACCGGTCGATCTGCTGCCCTTGCTGCTGCTGCAGGGCCGGGTGCGGGAGTTGCGGCTGGCCCGGCGGCTGCTGCTCTGGCTCTGGGGGCCCGTCAGCCTGGCCTGGAGCCAGCCCCTCGATGGCCCCGATGGGGCGCCCGCCGCCCCCAACGCACCCGGGGGCCCTGGCAGCGGTTCGCCCGCCGCCCCCACCCCTGGTGTGGCGATCACCCTGCGGCAACGTACCGCCGAAGGGCTCTGGGAGGCCCTGCGGGGCCGGCTCACGGAGGCCGCCGCCGCCGGCCCCAGCAACAACAGCGGCCAGCTCCTGGCCCTCGACGGCCTCCATGCCTCCCGCCGCAGCGATCTGCTGCTGGGGCTGCTGGAGCAGTTCGACCGGCTGCGCCAGCGCCTGCTGCAGGACGATCCCCGCGGCGAGCAGCTGGAGCGGCTCTGGAGGGAACTCCAGCCTGAGCTGCGCCAGCAGGCTCTGCGCTCCATGGCGGGGTCCTATGTGCAGCTGCCCATGGAGGGCAGGCTGTGCCCGGTGGCCGAAACCCTGCTGCACCGCAGCAGCTTCGACGCCGACGACCTTGAGCTGCCCGACCCCGCCGCCATGCTCAGCCCGCTGTTGCAGGCCCGTCCCCTGCTGGTGGACGGCCGCCTGGTGGCGGCGGATGAGCCCCAGGCGGTCCTGTACCTGGAGCTGTTGCTCAGCAACTGGCTGGTGCGCAGCGCCGAACTGATCAGCGCCGAGGTGCTGGCGGCCTGCGCCGAGTGGCCCGAACTGCGCCGCTACCTGCTGCGCCCTGAGCTGCTCGCCACCCGCAACCTGGAACGGCTGCGCAACCAGCTCAACGCCCAGCAGCGCTGGACCAGCTGGTTCGAGCGCCCCATCCACCTCTACGAGAGCCGGCGTCCCCTGTTCCGACTGGGCGAGGGGGCCATCGACTGCGTGGATCTCACCGAGCCCCGCGATGCCGAGTTGCGCCAGCTGGGCTGGGTGCAGCAGGCGGTCACCCTGGCCCTGGAGGCGCGCGATGCCCTCGGCCCGCAGCTGCGCAGCCTGCTCAAGCGCCTGGGCGACCTGCTGGTGGTGCTGCTCACCCAGGTGCTCGGCCGGGCCATCGGCCTGGTGGGGCGCGGCATCGTTCAGGGCATGGGCCGCAGCCTCAACCGCAGCTGAGGCGGCCGGGTACCACGGCACAATGAGCCCACCCGCCCGTGTCCCCTTGCCCCGTTCGTGCTCCCGGCCCCTCGCCGGCCTCTGGGCCCTGCTGCTGACCGTGGTGCTGGGGCTGCTCTGGGCCCCGGGCGAGGCGGCAGCCAGCCTCGACAATGACCGCTACGACGGCAACATCTTCGCCCTCTACGCCGGCAACGGCTCCCTGGTGCCGCCCCGCAGCAGCCTGGCCCAGTCCCTCGACGAGCACCGGGTGGCGGTGCTCGTCTACTACCTCGACGACAGCAGCGTCAGCAAGCAGTTCTCGCCGGTGGTGTCGGAGCTGCAGCGGGTCTGGGGCAACGCCATCGACCTGATCCCCCTGGTCACCGACCCACTCCAGAACCGGCCCGATGGCGGCGTGGCCGATCCGGCCCACTACTGGGACGGCCTGATTCCCCAGGTGGTGGTGATCGACGGCTCCGGCCGCGTCGTCTTCGATCGCCATGGCCAGGTGAGCGTCGATGCCATCAACACCGCCGTGAGCGACGCCACCGGCATCCCGATGGCGCCTGGCTCGGGGAACAGCGCCACCTTGAGCTTCAACGAACTCAACAGCGAAGTGGTGGCGTCCCGCTGATGCCGGCCACCCGCACCGAAACCGACAGCCTCGGCCCGGTGGAGGTGCCGGCCGAGCACTACTGGGGCGCCCAGACCCAGCGCTCCCTGCGCAACTTTCCCTTCGGCGCGCCGATGCCGCTTTCGGTGGTGCATGCCTTCGGCCAGCTCAAGGCCGCCTGCGCCGAGGTGAACGCCGCCCGGGGCGTGCTTCCGGGCCCCCTGGCGACCCTGATCGTCGCGGCCGCCGAGGAGGTGGCCCAGGGCCGGCTCGATGACGAGTTCCCGCTGCGGGTCTGGCAGACCGGCTCGGGGACCCAGACCAACATGAACGTCAACGAGGTGATCGCAAACCGGGCCATCGCCGCCGCCGGTGGCGTGCTGGGCAGCAAGGTACCGGTGCATCCGAATGACCACGTCAACCTCAGCCAGTCGAGCAACGACACGTTCCCCACCGCCATGCATGTGGCGGTGGCGATCGCGCTGCACCGGCAGCTGATCCCCAGCCTGGAGGCGCTGATCGCCGCCCTGCGTCACAAGGCGGAGGCCTATGCCGGCCTGATCAAGATCGGTCGCACCCATCTGCAGGATGCGGTTCCCCTGAGCCTGGGCCAGGAGTTCGGCGGCTACGCCACCCAGCTGGAGCTGGGCCTGGCGGGCCTGCGGGCCACCCTGCCCCAGGTGCTGCAGCTGGCCATCGGCGGCACGGCCGTGGGCACCGGGCTCAATGCCCCGGCCGGCTTCGGTGAGGCGGTGGCCACCCGCCTGGCCGAGCGCATCGGCCTGCCCTTCACCAGCGCCCCCGACAAGTTCCAGGCCCTCGCCGGCCAGGAGGGGCTGGCGGCCGCCCACGGGGCACTCACCGTGCTGGCGGGCAGCCTGATGAAGATCGCCAACGACATCCGCTGGCTGGCGAGCGGGCCCCGCTGCGGCCTCGGTGAACTGGTGCTTCCGGAGAACGAACCGGGCTCCAGCATCATGCCCGGCAAGGTGAATCCCACCCAGTGCGAGAGCCTCACCATGGTGGCCGTGCAGGTGATGGGCAACAACAGCGCCGTGCAGATGGCGGCGAGCCAGGGGAACTTCGAGCTCAATGTGTTCAAGCCCCTGATCGCCCACAACCTGCTGGAGAGCATCGACCTGCTGGCGGGGAGCTGCGGCACCTTCCGGGTGTTTTGCATCGAGGGCCTGCGCGCCGATGTGGCCCACATCGAAACCCAGCGGGACCGCAGCCTGATGCTGGTGACGGCCCTGACGCCGGCGATCGGCTACGACCGGGCCTGCGCCATCGCCCGCCATGCCCACGAGCACCGGCTCAGCCTGCGGGAGGCGGCCCTGCTGCTGGGCGAGATCAGCGGTGAGGAGTTCGACCGCCTCGTCAGGCCCGAGCAGATGGTCTGAGCGCGGTGGTCTGAGGCTGAAGGTCTGGGATTGTCCCGGTTGATTTTCTGTGGATCGTCCGTAAGATTTCCGGCATAATCCATGGTGTGGTCCCTGAATTGTGTCCCTGAGGACGTTCTTCGGCTTCAGGATCCACTCAAGGACGGCCTTCTTCCTGGAGGCCCGCCTCTGAGTTGCCCGGTCTTCCTCCCGGGCGACGAAGAAGGGGAACCCTCCGACTGAAATGTCCCAGAGCCCCCGTTCCGATCCCCCTCCCCCATCTGCCCGCGACGTTCTCCGCCGCGCCCGGTGGGTCCTGCTCCGCAGGATCAGCGCCCGGCGCAGCCGTCCTGAATCCGTACAGCTGGGGAACTCCGGGATCTCAGGGTTCACCCTGATCGAGCTGATGATCGTGGTGGCCATTGTGGGGATTATCAGCGCCGTCGCCCTGCCCCAGTACCGCCGTACCGTGGCCATGGCCGAAGCCTCCAGCCGCGTCCTTGAAACGATTGCCTTCGGCGAGCAATGTGCGTTGGCCCACAAGTCCGGGCTCCACGCCATGGTCGCCCAACCCTCCGGTGGAGCCACCCAGTTCTGCAACGGCGCCTCTACCCGACAGTTCGACAGCCGCCGCTGGTCCGGTGACGCCACCGGGGTCTTGTGCATGGGATCGCCGGCCGCCACGAGTCATCGGCAGGCCAGGCTGCTTGTCACCGTCACAGGTGGTGTCACCTGCACCTTCCTGAATTGATCGTCCCGGAGAGGGAACGGCTCCCTTCGATCGATCCAGAACCTGCGACTCAGAGCAGATTGGCGGCCAGCTCGGCCAGTTCGGAGCGTTCCCCCCGCATCAGGGTGATGTGGCCGGAGAGCAGCTGGCCCTTGAAGCGCTCCACCAGCCAGGTGAGCCCATTGCTCTCCGCATCCACGTAGGGATTGTCGATCTGGTAGGGGTCACCGGTCAGCACGATCTTGGTGCCTTCCCCCACCCGGGTGACGATCGTCTTCACCTCATGGGGGGTGAGGTTCTGGGCCTCGTCCACCACCATGAACTGGCGAGGAATCGAGCGGCCGCGGATGTAGCTGATCGCCTCCACTTCCAGCAGGCCCATGCCCTTGAGATCGCTCCAGTTGCTGCGGGGCGGGCGGTGTCCTCCCCGGACGGGCTGGCCCTCGTCGCCACCGAGCAGGAAGTCGAGGTTGTCGACGATCGGTTGCATCCAGGGGGCCATCTTCTCCTCGAGATCCCCGGGCAGGAAGCCCATCTCCTTGCCCAGGGAGATCACCGGGCGGGTCACCAGCAGGCGCTCATAGAGGTGCTCGTCGGCCACCTGATGCAGCCCCGCCGCCAGGGCGAGCAGGGTCTTGCCGGTGCCGGCCTTGCCCACCAGGGTGACCAGGGCCACCGCCGGATCGAGCAGCAGATCGAGGGCGAAGGACTGCTCCCGGTTGCGGGGCTGGATGCGGCCCATCTTGGCCTTGGGTGACTTCTGCAGGGGCTGCAGGGTTCCGGTGCGGCCGTTGTAGCGGGCCAGCAGGGTGTGGGCCGGCTGGGCCAGGTCCACCAGGGTGACCCCCTCGTTCGCCTGCAGCGGCGAGACGGGAACCGGCTGCTCCGGGATGGCGTCCGCCGGCAGGCCGTCGCCGGCCTTGACCATGTCCATCTGCTCCGCCGACATCCAGCGCTCGCAGAACCCCGGGTAGAGGTCCGCCATGTCCACCTTGTCGGTGGTGTAGTCCTGGGCGATCAGACCCACCGCATCGGCCTTGATGCGCAGGTTGGTGTCCTTGGTGACGAGCACCACCGGCGGCTGGCTGCCCACCACCTCCTGCAGGCGCTGCTCGAGGGCCACGGCCAGGATGTTGTTGTCACCGTTGCCCGCCTTCAGTTCGGGGGGCAGCTGGCGCAGGGTCTCGCTGCGGCAGAACACCACCTTCAGGGCGCCGCCGCTGACGTCGTCGATCGGCACCCCTTCGGCCAGGTTGCCCTTCTCGCGCAGCTGGTCGAGCAGCCGCGACACCTGGCGGGCGTTGCGGCCCTTCTCGGAGGGGTCCCGCTTGAAGCGGTCGATCTCCTCGACCACCTCGATCGGGATCACCACCTGGTTGTCCTCGAACCGGTTCAGGGCCTGGGGGTCATGCAGCAACACGTTGGTGTCGAGCACGAAGGTCTTGCGCATGCCAGTGACCTGCCGGTTCCATGGGGCCGAAGCTAGGTCCGCGGGCGCATCTACGCTCCGGCCGGACATTCCCTGACGTATCGGCTTGCCGTTCCCCGTTTCCTGCCTGCTGGTTCTGCTGCTGCTCCTCGGCCTGGGGCTGGTGGTGCTCGAACTGCGCCACCGCCTCCGGCCCGCCTCCCCCCTGCAGCTGCTCCCGGGGGCCTTCCAGGTGCGACGCCGGGCCCAGGGACTGGAGATCACCGGCGAGGTCCGGATCCGCAACCCCCACCCCCGCATGGAGGTGATGGTGCCCGAGATCACCGTGGTGCCGACCCTGCTGGGCCGCAGTGACGTCAGCCAGGTGCGCCACGAGCTGCGCATCATGCCGCTGCACCCCGACGAGGAGGCACGCCCGGACGGCTACTGGGCCGCCTACATCGTCAAGGGCCGCAAGACCACCGCCGCCCACATCCGCCTCAACCTCACGGCGCCCGGCGGCCTGGATCTGGAGAGCGTGCTCGACACCCTCTGGATGGACATCCACTGGGTGAACTACGGCCCCTTCGGCCGGCTGCAGCGGCGTCAGGGGATCCTGCTGCCGCTGCAGAAGCCGGAACCCGGCGACCCGTCCGCCCCTGGCTGGCGCGAGGGGGAGCGCTGCCGGGTGCTGCCGGTGCGCACCCACCTGCTCGGGGTGCTCGACGACCCGCTGGAGGTGCTGCAGCGCTACACCGCCGGGCTGCTGCAGCCGGGTGACGTGCTCACCATCGGCGAGACCCCCCTGGCGGTGATCCAGGGGCGCTACCACCACCCCTCGACTGTGGAGCCCTCCTTCCTGGCCCGCCTGCTGTGCCGGGTGTTCCACCCCACCAGTTCCCTGGCCACGGCCTGCGGCCTGCAGACCCTGATCGACGTGTCCGGCCCGGCCCGGGTGCTCGGTGCCTGGGTGGTGGGCACCGCCCTGAAGCTGGTGGGCAGCAAGGGCTGGTTCTATCGCCTGGCCGGCGAGCAGGCCCGCCTGATCGACGACATCACCGGCACCACGCCCCCCTACGACCAGACGATCGTGCTCGGCCCGGACCAGCCGGCCGCCTGGTGCGAGCGGATGGCGGCGGCCCTCGGCGTGGCGGTGGCGGTGGTGGACGTGAACGACCTGGGGCGGGTGAAGGTGCTGGCCGCCAGCGGCGGCACCGATGAAGCCCTGCTGATGCGGGCCCTGCGCCCCAATCCGGCCGGCAACGCCAACGAGCGCACGCCTCTGGTGCTGGTGCGTCCCACGTAGAATCTTGAGACGACGTTGTCAGCCCCTGGCGCGTCGGAACCGCTTCGCCCACGCCCCCTCTCCACCGTCGTCTGCCGTGCCAGTGCCTGCCGTGCCAGTGCCTGCCCAGGGCAGAACCTCCCCCACCTGGACGGTGGAACCGCTGCAGGGATGGCACCTGCCCCTGCTCGACGACCCCTCCTTTTTGCCGTTGCAGCCGCTGCTGCAGCGCTCCCTGCTGCTGGCCCTGCCGGAGCAGCTGCTGACGGCGGTGACCAGCCGCCGCCCCGCGGCCGCCCAGGTGCTGGTGGCCCTGCAGCGCCAGGGGCTCACCCGCCAGCAGGCCCTGGGCCTGATTGTCTGCCGCCGCCTCAACCGCAGCGGCACCTGCTGGCAGGTGCAGCACCTGCGGCTGGCCCTGGCTGCCACGGAGGGGGCCCCCCTGGCCGGCGACCTGCTGCGCCAGGCCATCGGCCGGGTCAAGGGGGCCGCCAGCTGGATCGCCACCGCCTCCAGCCTCGACACCCCCCGGCTGGCCACCCTGCGGGAGCAGGGTTTCCAGCCCCAGCGCACCGATCGCCTCTGGCGCTGGCAGCTCCCGGCCGACCGGCCCGCTCCCGCCGCTCCAGCCGATCTGCAGCTGCGCCCGCTCAACCGCCGCACCGCCCCGCTGCTGTGGCACCTGGAGCAGGCCACCTGCCCGGCCCACCTGCGCCAGCTGCAGGACCGCCGCATCGAGGACCTGCTCGACCAGAGCCGCAGCCAGGGCTGGATGCTGGTGGATGCCGTCCGCAACGAAGCGGTGGCGGGCGTGCGCTGGCTCGATGAGCACCCCGGCGGCGGCCAGGCGGTGGAGCTGAGTGTCCACCCCGGCTGGGGCCACCTGCTCGGCAACGCGGCCGAATCCTTGCTGCACCGCATCGGTCAGGGGGGCGGCAGCCTCTGGTTGCGCTGCGAGGTGAGCGACGGCGAGCGCCAGCGCTGGCTGCAGGCCCTCGGGGCCGAGGCCCACGGCGAGGAGGTGTTGATGGCCCGCAGCGTTTGGCGACGCCAGGAGGGCCAGCCGGCCAAGCGGGCGGCGCGGCGCATTGAGGCGGTGCTGGAGCAGCTGCAGCCGCGGCGGCGTCCCATGCCCACCCCCACCGGCCCCCTCGGCAGCCTGCCCACCGCCCCCCTGGTGCTGCGCTGAATGGTCCCGCCCCGGCCGCGGTCGGTGCTGGCCCTCGATGTGGGACGACGCCGCATCGGGCTGGCCGGCTGTGATCCCCTCGGCGTCACGGTGACCCCCCTGCCGGCCCTGGCCAGGGGCGAGTTCCAGTCCGACCTGGGCCGGCTGCTGGAGCTGGTGCGTCAGCGGCGGGTGGCGGCGTTGGTGGTGGGCCTGCCCCTCGATGCCGGCCAGCGGCTCACCGCCCAGGGGGTCCACTGCCGCCGTTACGGCCTGCGGCTGGCCAAAGCGCTGGCGGCCCTCGGCCAGCCCCTGCCTCTGGCCTGGGTGGATGAGCACGCCAGCAGCTGGGAGGCCGGCGAGCGCTTTGGCCTGCATGGCGACCGCAGCGGCCGGCTCGACAGCGCGGCGGCGGTGCTGCTGCTGCAGCAGTGGCTCAGGGAGGGGCCCGAACCGCTCGATCCGGCTGCATTCCCGGCCGGGTTCCCGGCCGATCCGGTCGCCCCGGCGGCCATCGTCGTGGGCAGTCGGGCCGACGCTGATTCATTCTGAGGGGACCCGCTTCGACTTGATGGCCTCCGACTCCCCTGCGATGACGGGCTCCGGCGATGTGCCCACCGTGCAGGTGCGGGACGGCAGCGGCCGCCAGCTGCTCTGCTTCCTGGAGCAGCTGATCCCCCTGGACGGCCACGACTACGCCCTGCTGACCCCGGTGGACACCCCGGTGTGCCTGTTCCGGCTGCGGGAGGACGACGACCCCGAGCTGGTGGAGACCCTCGATGCCACCGAGCCGATCCTGTCGGTGGCGGATGTGGTGCTCCAGGAGCACGACCTCACCCTGGTGCGTTCCGCCGTCACCCTCACCGTCAGCGGTGAACTGGAGGAGCCCGACCCCGACGAGCTCGAGGACGAGGAGGGCGATGATGACAGCGAGACCTACGAGCTGCTCGTGAGCTTTATGGCCGGCGATGAGGAGTACGGCCTCTACATCCCCCTGGATCCGTTCTTCGTGGTGGCCCGCATGGACGGCGCCGATGCGGTGATGGTGGAAGGGGAGGAGTTCGAGCGCGTCCAGCCCCGCATCGAGGCCGAGCTCGACGAACGGGAGAGCGACGACTGATGCTGCGCGATCTGCTCACGCCCGACTGGCTGCCGGGAACCTCCCTGGCGCACCTGCCCCTGCAGGAGCTGGTCGACCGTGGCATTCGCGCCCTCGTCCTCGACGTCGACCGCACCCTGCTGCCGCGCCGCCAGGCCACCATGCCCCTACAGGCCGAGGTGTGGCTGCGCCACGCCCGTGAGCGGATGCCCCTGCACCTGCTCAGCAACAACCCCTCCCGCCGTCGCATCGGGGCGGTGGCCGACACCATGGGCCTTCCCTACACCACCTCGGCGGGCAAGCCACGGCGGGCGGCCCTGCGCAAGGTGCTCCAGGACCTCGCCCTGCCCCCGGCCGCGGTGGCCCTGGTGGGCGACCGGCTGTTCACCGACGTGCTGGTGGGCAACCGCATGGGCCTGTTCACGGTGCTGGTGAAGCCGATCGATCCCGACGGTGAACCCTGCCGCCAGGACCGGCTCCAGAACCTGGAGCTGCGCATGGCCCGCTGGGTGGGCTCGGTCCCGGGCTGATGGGGGCCTCCGGCACACCCGCCGCCGGCGGACTGCGGCGCGTGATCAAGGTGGGCACCAGCCTGCTGCGGGGCACCCCCGAGCGACCCACGGCGGCGGTGATCGCCGATCTGGCCGCCAGCTTCGGCCGCCAGCAGCGCCGGGGGGATCGGCTCGCCCTGGTGACCAGCGGCGCCGTGGGCCTCGGTTGCGAGGCGCTGCGTTTCAGCCGGCGCCCCACCGAGGTGGTGGCCCTGCAGGCGGCCGCCGCCGTCGGCCAGGGCCGACTGATGGGCCTCTACCAGGAGGCCTTCGCCGTGCGGGGGATGGCGGTGGCCCAGGTGCTGCTCACCCGCAGCGATCTGGCCTCCCGGCGCCGCTACCAGAACGCCTGCCGCACCCTGGAGCAGCTGCTGGAGTGGGGGGTGCTGCCGGTGGTGAACGAGAACGACACCCTGGCCACCGACGAATTGCGCTTCGGTGACAACGACACCCTCTCAGCCCTGGTGGCAGTGGCGATCGGCGCCGATGAACTGGTGCTGCTCACCGATGTCGACCGGCTCTATTCCGGCAACCCCCGCACCGATGCCGATGCCAGCCCGATCGAGGAGGTGCCTGACCTGGCCGAGCTGGAGCGCCTCAGCCACGTGGCCGAAGGCGGCGGGCAGTGGGGCACCGGCGGCATGACCACCAAGCTGGCGGCGGCCCGCATCGCCACCTCCAGCGGCATCCGGGTGCGCCTGGCCGATGGCCGCGATCCGGCGGTGCTTGAGGCCCTGTTCGCCGGTGAGAAGGTGGGCACCGTGTTCCAGCCCAGCGCCACCCCCCTGGCCGACCGCAAGAGCTGGCTGGCCCACGCCCTGCTGGTGAAGGGCAGTGTGCGGGTGGACGCGGGCGCCGAGCGGGCCCTGCTGCAGCAGGGGGCCTCCCTGCTGGCGGTGGGCATCCGTGAGGTGGAGGGCCACTTCTCCCGCCGTGACGCGGTGCGGGTGCTGGCCAGCGATGGCCGCGAACTGGGGCGGGGTCTGAGCACCCTGAGCAGCGAGGAGCTGCGCCGGATCATGGGGCTTAGCAGCGAGGAAGTGCGCCGCCGGCTGGGGCCGGTGGGAGATGCGGTGGTGCACCGCGACCAGCTGGTGCTCACCTGCCTGCCGGCCTGAACGCCTCGGCCACGATCGTGGCGGCTGCGGCGAGCACCCCATCCTGTGCCTGGGCGGCCGGATCGCTCTGGGTATGGAAGATCGCCAGCACAATTGGCCCCCGCTCCGGCGGCCAGAGCACGGCCACGTCGTTGGCGGTGCCGTAGGCGCCGCAGGTGCCGGTCTTGTCGCCCACCCGCCAGCCCGACGGCACCCCGGCCCGTACGCGCCGATCGCCGGTGGTGTTGCCGATCAGCCAGTCCTGCAGTCGACGGCGCTGGGGCGGGCCCAGGGCGCTGCCGAGCACCAGGGCCTGGAGGCTGGCGCCCATGCCGCTGGGGGTGTCGGTGTCGCGGGTATCGCCGGGGATGGCGGAGTTGAGCGCGGTTTCCCAGCGATCGAGCCGGAAGGTGCGGTTGCCGGTGGAGCGGGCGAAGGCGGTCAGGCCGGCGGGGCCGCCCAGGCGTGCCAGCAGCTGGTTGGCGGCGGTGTTGTCGCTGTATTGGACGGTGGCGGCGGCCATTTCCGCCACCGTCAGGCCGCCTTCGAGGTGCTGCTCGGCGATCGGCGAGTGGGTCACCAGATCCTCTCGGCCGAAGCGGATCCGCTGCTCCAGGAAGCCTGGCTGCCGCTGGTTCCTGTGGAGAACGGCCGCCGCCAGGATCGCCTTGAAGGTGCTGCAGAGGGGAAAGCGTTCGTCGGCCCGGTGACCGATCCGGGCGCCGCTGGCGGTGTCGATGGCGAACACCCCCAGCCGCCCGCCGGAGCGGGCCTCCAGCGCCGCCAGCGCGAGCTTTGCTGGGGCTTCCGGCCGGATGGGCCCCGGGGCAGCGGGCGCGGCTGTGGCGGGCGCGACGGCGATGGCTGGCAGCAGCGCCACCAGGGCTGCCGCCAGGCCTGCGGCCAGGGACCGGGTGCTGCGGGGGGCCATCGGGTCCATCATCCCTGGGTCCGGTCCAGCATGGCCTCCAGCTTCTCCAGCAGCTCGGCCGCCTCCCGTTCACCGGAGAGGCCGTCCACCACGATCGGCGGCCGGCGTTCGCTCCAGAGGATCACCCGGGGCTCGAGGCCGCCCAGCAGCATCACCCCGGTGACCAGCCGCAGCGCCAGCTGGCGGCTGGGCTGGCCCGGCCGACGGAGGCGCAGCTGGTCGCCCGTCAGGGAGAGCTCCTGGGGGCACCACTGCCGGTAGCTGCCGACGCCGGCGGCACCGAGGGCAGCGACCACCAGCAGGGCCTGGACCACGGTCCACTCCGGCAGGGCCAGCGACAGCAGGCCCGGCAGGGAGAGATCCAGCACCAGGGTGGTGGGTTCGCTCAGGCCCAGGCGCGGCCCGAACATCCAGACCAGGAAGCCGCCGTAGTTCACCATCACGGTGTTGAGCACGGCCACGAACAGCAGATAGCTGCCCTGCTCGGCGAAGGAGCGCCACCACTGGGCCGCGCCAACGCCGCGGCGGCTGCGGATCAGCCGTGTGCTGGTGGCCCCCGTTTCCACCATCCAGACATCATCCGGCTGCGGTCCTCCCGGCCGGGACCCGGCGATCTGACTGGCGTCGAGGGCGCCGGACAGGCGCAGGGGCACCCCCAGATCGGCGGCCAGGACATGGGCCTCCTGCCAGGCGCCGGAGAGACTGGCGGCCCGGGCCAGCAGGTGCTCCCCGGCGGGATCGGCCACGGCCAGGAGCACATCCCAGCCGAGGGGCCGCTCCCCCAGCGGCGGCATCTGGACGCTGGCCTGGCGGATCAGCACGGCCGTGAGGGCGGCCCGGTCCACCTCCAGCCGTTCGCCGCCCCCGGGCGTGTCCGCGAACAGGCGCAGGCGACCGCCCCAGCTCTGCAACTCCACCCGCCGCTGCACCGGCGCGCCGTAGCCCAGCCGGGCCATCAGCCAATCCATCGGCAGCAGGAACAGCAGCAGGCCGATCACGTAGCCCACGGCCCCCTGGAGGCTGGCCAGCAGGCAGAGGCCGGAGAACAGCAGGAAGGCCAGCAGGCTGACGAGCGGGTTGGCGGGGACCTCGTCCTCGATCAGTTCCCGCCAGATCATCCGCTCCACGGCCAGGGCCAGCCCCTGCACGGAGCGGCGCAGCAGCACCAGCGGGGTGAGCAGCAGCCCCAGTCCGTTGCGCCGGGCGCCGCGAACCGTGGCGCTGAACGCGATCAATCCGCCAGCAGCAGGCCGTTCAGCCATGGTCCCGGGCGCAGGGTGGGCATGGCTTCGGTGCCGGGGTGGCAGCACCGTAGGGGTGCTCCGCAACTCAGAACCGTTCGTCGCCGATGGCGGGCAGCACCAGCTCGCGCACGAAGGACGCCGTGGACAGCTGCAGCAGGGCCGAGACGATCCGGATCACATCGTGCAGCGGAATCTGCCGGCCCTCACCGCGGCCGGCGGCCGCCTCGGGGGACACCTCCAGGCCGTCGTCGGTGTTCAGGTAGCCCAGCTGCAGGCAGGTCACCGCCAGCTGCCGGTCCCGGAAGCTCTCCCGCAGGGCATCGGCGATGCCGGTGAGGGCGAACTTGGAGGCGCCGAAGGTCACCTCCGGCTGCCCGCTCTGGCGCAGGCCGGAAGTGGAGCCCGTGAGAATCAGCTGGGGCCTGGGGGAGTCGAGCAGGCGCGGAATCAGCCGCCGCAGCAGCATCAGGGCGCCGGTGATGTTGATGGCCACGATGGTGGCGATGCTCTCGTCGGGATCCTCCAGAAAGCTGTAGGTCTCGCTGAAGGCGTTCGCTTCCCAGACGCCGAGGTTGTAGATCAGCACATCCAGCTAGGAGTTTGTTGCCGATAGAGCAGCACCCCTTCTGACGCGGCGCATGCCGCTACTCAGCTGGCCAGCTGCTGATTTGCTCGTCTGCTGGTTGTGCCATTGGACGGTGGCCGATTCAGCCCTGGCTTACGCCACCAGGGCCATGGCTCTTCATCCGGTGGCTGCCACCACCAGCAGCTGCCGTGATCGCGTGAACCGAAACAACTTGAGCAGGTTGTGCGTGGCCGCGATCAGGTGCCACTCGCCGTTCACTTTCTCCAG